>Ga0079998_114128_pt1 | contig 298687 bp, 312 predicted proteins | sample PerSpoBPS_BMetaG_FD_69201 | JGI IMG/M metagenome (GOLD analysis project Ga0079998, IMG submission 69201) | Thermal spring microbial communities from Yellowstone National Park, Wyoming, USA - Perpetual Spouter B (PS_B) MetaG (SPADES assembly)... | ecosystem: Environmental > Aquatic > Thermal...
TCCTCCACTTAATTCTCTTGGATATGAATTTTCAAAACCTGCTAAACCTACTAGTTCAAGAAGAGCTAATGCCTTTTTTCTTCTTATTTCTTTATCTTTAATCAAATTTAAAGCTGGCAATTCAACGTTTTCTAAAGCTGTAAGCCAAGGTAACAAAGCAAACTGTTGAAATACCATGCTAATTTTAGGCGTTGGACCAGTCAAAGGCTTGTCTTTTAAAATTATTTGGCCAGCAGAAGGACGAATTAAACCAGCAATTAATCTTAGTAAAGTACTTTTTCCACATCCGCTAGGACCTGTTATTACTAAAAATTCTCCTTCATACACATCAAAACTTATATCTTTAATTATTTCGAAATTAGATAACTTTCCTATTATATGGAAATGTAAATTTTTAACTGTTAAAATAGGCGTATTTAACTTGATTTCCTTCAATTTTTCTTCCATATTCATCTTTCGTACCTGAATTTACTAGTAGCGAAATCATAAAGCTTTTTCCAAAGAGTCCTATCAAGCAAAACAACGACAAATACCATAAAGATTAATGCAGCATAAAGTAAATTCAAATTTCCTGTACTTGCAGCTTCATCAATAGTGGCTCCAAGTCCATTTACATAATATGTATTGTTACCTATTTGTATCCATTCAGCTACAATTAATGCATTCCACGCTCCGCCTACAGCTGTTATCAATCCAGTTATCAAACCAGGCAGCATTGCAGGAAAATAAAATTTTGAAAACTTCTGAAAGCGTGAAAGATTTGAAAGAGAAATGAGCTCTTTAATCTCTGATGGAATAGAACTTATAGCTGAATATACATTGTAAAAAATATACCATATTGAACCGGAAATTATTACCAGTATAGAAATAATATTGATGGAAGGCCCAATAATAAAAATTATTAAAGGTATGAAAAGAGGAGCGGGTATTGAAGCTATTATTAGTATTATAGGAAGTAAAAATCTCTTGGCTTTTTTATTAACAGCAATAAAAATTCCTAAAAAGATTATTGGCATCATCAATATTACAGATATTAGTATTCTAAGAGCTGAATATCCTGTAGCTAAAAGTAAATTGACTAATAGTGAAATTTGAAGTAATAAACTGAATACTTGGCTAATTGGATAATAAAAGAGATATATAAAATATATTAATAGTAAAGTAAATGAAATAAAAAAGATATATTTGATTGTTTTTGTAATAGAATATAAATATTTATTTTTAAAATAACTATTTTTAATTTCCTTAACCACTAATGTGTAAATTGGTTCTAAGTTTTGCTTTTTAATGAAAGGTGATATTGGGATTCTAGGAATAATTGTCCTTCTGGCAAGAGAACTTAAAGGTCTAGTTGTTCTAATGAATGTGCTTATAAACCAAGGCCTTCTAATTTTTTCCTCCTCTCCAATAAACTGATATTTAAACTTCTTTGACCATTCATCAAGAGGCCTGAAAAATAGAATATGCGTTGCTATTATAGCAAGGATAAGAAAAATGAAAGAAATAAATAAGTCGTTGAAATCATTCTCGTTGAATAGATTAAAAATCAAAGAACCTATTCCTAAAAGTTGATATGAAGTTGTTCCTAGACTGATTATTTCTGAAGAAGACAAGAAATAAAGCCCTATAGCCCAAGATATAGGAAAATTACCTATTACCCTAGGCCATGAGCTGGGAATATAAATCTTGTATATTTTTTGGAAAATGTTTAAATTAGAAAGTTCGGCCGCTTCAATAATATATGCAGGTATTGCTCTAACAGATTCGTAAACTGCAAAAATTAAATTCCATACTTGGCTCGTTATTATGAGAAAAATAGCAGCCAATTCAGGACCAAGAGAAGGTACGAAATAAACAAAGAAATATACAGCGACAGGAAAGAATCCAAGTATCGGAATCGATTGTAATATATCTACGATCGGAATAATTATTTTTTCAGCAGTTTTATTGATACCAGCTAGAATTCCTAAAAAGAAGGAAATGAGTAATGAAATCGCTAAACCTATCGCTAATCTTAACCATGATAAGAAAAGTGCATAGAATATCTCTAATATCGACACTGTTATAAGGGTATCTTTAAAGTATTATTTATACTTTACGAAATCCTTTTTATCTGAATTTTTTTAAGATATTAATATATTGAATAAAAAACGATTTAATTATATTATCCTCGCTTATCGAAACAGCCTATAAAATTAAGAAAATCCTTCTATAATTTTATAAATTAAATGAATATTTTTTCGCGTATAATTTCTTAGTTATATAACTGTTTTACCAAATTTATCATTTAAAGGATTTTAAGGTATAGTTTTATTGGAATAATATGGTAACAAAAGAGGAAATTAAAATTCTTATGGAAAGATCTAAAAGATTTCTTGATTTAGCAAAATACAGCATTGAGAAAGGAGATTATGATTTGGCAGCTTTTAACTTAGAACAAGGATTGCAACTTTATTTAAAGGCTGAAATTTTAAAAAATGGTGCTAGATTTCCCCATACTCATGATTTAATTGAATTCCTAGAATTTTTATATGAGATTAAAAAAGATGAAATAATTCGAAGAATAATATCTGAATATGCAGTTGAGTTAGGAAGCTTAACAGATGCTTACATTATGGCAAGGTATTTCACTAGAAAATATACAAAAGAAGAAGTTGAAAAATTACTAAATGCTGTAGAAAATATAATTAGTAAAATTGAGAGAAGTTAAGGAAGCATTAAGAAGGAGAGAAATATTCGATAATTTAAATAAGTATTTAGTGGAAATAAAGAAGATAGTTAAACAAATTGATGAAAATGCAAGAGTGTTCCTTTTTGGTTCTGTGGCAAAAGGAAACTGGACTTATTCAAGCGATATAGATATTTTGATAGTTACAGAAAAGAAAGCAAGCTATATTCTTTCTCAATTACATGAGAAGGGCTTTTCAGAACCGTTTGAGTTTCATGTGATAAATAATAAATGGCTTGAATGGTATACTTGGTATAATGAAGGAAGTCTAATAGAATTATAAATATGCCAGAAGAACTTTATACAAAGAAAAAACATAAATCTTTCCTAATTAAAATTCTTGGAGATTCTCCAAAGTTAAGGATAATAGATTTTTTCATGGATAATCCTTTCTTTGATTTCACAAAAAAGGAAGTAATAGAAGCATTAGGCATGAGTAAAAGGACATTCTATAAATATTTTGCAGACATAGAAAAGTATGGAATTGTTAAAGTTCCAAGAAAAATAGGTAATGCAAAGCTTTACAAAATTAACTTAGAACATCCTTTGGTTAAGATGCTAATGGAATATGAAATACAGCTTTCCCTTCAAATAGCAGAACAAGAAAAGAAAACAATTAGATTATAATTAAGTCCTAAGTATAAGCCCAAAATTTTGAAGTAAATGATAAAAACTTAGCCTCCTATTGTATGCATTGGTCTTATATGAGATGGCAATTTATGAGATTTTATTAACAATTCAACACCTCTAAACTTTTTATAATAGTAAGTTTTTATCAATTCCATTATTTCTTCATCAGAAGCCCCATTTCTTAAAGGATTCCTCAAGTCATATTCATCTTTGCTAAACATGCAAGGAACAAGTTTCCCATCTGCTTTAAGTCTTATTCTATCGCAATCATAGCAAAATGGTTGCGATATAGAAGTTATTATTCCGAATTCTCCTTTGCCATCTTTGAATCTGTAATTTTGGGAAGTTGATCCTGGTTCTCTCGGAATTTCTTCGAAATCGTATTTCTTCTTAATTATTCTAAGTATTTCTTCACCTGTAACTACTTTTTCCAAATTCCAAAAATGAAGACCATCAAAGGGCATGAATTCTATAAATCTAAGAATCAGCTTGTTGTTTCTAGCAAATTCAACCAAATCCAATATTTCATTTTCGTTATATCCTCTTATAATTACTGTATTAATTTTTACTTTTTCAAAACCTGCATCGATAGCAGCCTGAATGCCTTTCAATACTCGATCATATACATCCTTACCTGTTACTGAATTGAATTTTTCTTTATCTAAGCTATGGAAACTTATAGTACAGCTATTCAAACCAGCTTCTTTAAGAATTTTGGCCTTTTCAGGTAAGAAATAGCCGTTCGTAGTCATACTTATTGATTTTATTCCTTCTATATTCGAGAGCTTTTTAACCAATATTTCTATGTCCTTCCTAACGAGAGGTTCCCCTCCTGTTAGCTTTATTTTCTCAATTCCAAGTTTCACAAATATTCTCGCAAGTCTTTCGATTTCTTCATATGTTAGAATTTCTTCTTTTGGAATCCAAACAGGATGAGCTGGCATGCAAAAGATACAAGTGAAGTTGCATCTATCTGTTACAGAAATCCTCAATTTCCTTGCAATCCTTCCAAAAGAATCAACAAGAATATTTTCCTTTTGCATTTTATGCCATCTTATCGATTTCTTCTAAACGATGGAAGCCAGAATAAATGTTGAATTTTTCTTTTCTCAAAAATCCTATTAAAGTTAAATTGAATATTTGAGCTAATTCTATAGCAAGCGAACTAGGAGCTCCGATTGAAAGGATGAAAGGAATTCCAGCTAATATTGATTTTTGAACCAATTCAAAGCTAGCTCTTCCGCTAAATAAAACAATACAATCATCTAAAGGGATTTTCCTTTCAATTAACATTTTTCCAACAAGCTTATCCATTGCATTATGTCTTCCAACATCTTCCATAACGCAAATTAAATTTCCATTTTTATCGAATAAAGCAGAAGCATGAACACCTCCTGTCTTTGCGAAAAGGCTTTGATATGAATTTAAAGCGTTAGGTAATTCTAGAATTAAGTCCTTATTTATTTTGAAATCTCCTTTAGGTAATCTTTCTAACCTTTTGTAGATTTGATCAATCGAAACATTACTGCATATTCCGCAACTAGAAGTAGTGAATACATTTCTTCTAATTCTATTCAGATTAGTAACATCAACATTTTTTATTTCCGCTATCGCAACGTTTTTATTCTCTTTACCAAAACCATCTTTCTCATATTCAAAATTCTCAATGTCTTCAATGTTTTTAATCAAACTTTCAGAAAAAAGAAAACCAGCTACGAGTTCAAAATCATTTCCTGGAGTACGCATTGTTACTGTAATGCTAACAGGTAAATCTTCAGAATTAGTAGACTTTATCTTAATTTCTAAAGGCTCCTCAATGGCTATGTCATCTTCTTTTAATTCAAAAACATCATGATTATAAACCATAATTTTTTCTCTTTTAAGAGGATGAATCTCAAATTCTAAAATATTTTTCACAAAAAGGAGTTAAACTATAAAAAATATAACTTTATTTTGATCTTTCCTTAATAATTCTCCAGATCTTCTCTGGCCTTAGTGGCATGTCTATATGATCGATTCCTAAATGTGATAATGCATCAACAACTGCATTTACTATAGCAGGTGTTGCCGCAATTGTACCAGTTTCTCCAACTCCTTTAACACCTAAAGGATTATGCGGAGATGGAGTTACAGTGAAATCGGTTATGAAATTAGGAACTTCGACAGCTGTTGGTATTACATAATCATTCAAGGTTGCAGTTAAGAGATTCCCATTACTATCATAGACAGCTTCTTCCCATAATGCTTGTGCCATTCCTTGAGTAATTCCTCCATGTACTTGTCCTTCCACAATCATAGGATTGATTTGTCTTCCACAATCATCAACAGAAACATATTTGAGAATATTGATCTGACCAGTTTCTTTATCTATTTCGACAATGCATACATGCGTTCCGAATGGGAATGTAAAGTTTTCAGGATCATAGAATACGGTGGCATCTAAGCCTGGCTCCATTCCTGCAGGTAAATATTCTCCTTGATATGAAGCTAAAGCTACTTGCTGGAATGTAACGAATTTTGCAGGTGCTCCTTTAACATAGAATTTACCTCTTTCGAATGCTAAATCTTCTTCTCTTACTTCTAGCATATTTGCAGCGATCTTCTTTGCTTTATCTAAAATCTTTCTTGCTGCAAGGGCAATTGCTCCTCCACCTACTGGAACAGTTCTGCTACCATATGTTCCCATTCCCCATTGTATCATTCCTGTATCCCCATGAATAACTTCAACATCTTCTATAGGAATTCCAAATTCTTCAGCTACAATTTGTGCAAAAGCTGTCTCTTCTCCTTGTCCATGAGGACTTGTTCCAGTTAAAACAGTCACTTTCCCTGATGGATGAACTCTTATTATTGCACTATCATAAAGACCTAATGCGAAACCTGTTCCTCTTACTGCTCTTGAAGGACCTAAACCACAAATTTCTACATAGCTTGATAATCCAATTCCTATTAATCTTCCTTCTTCTCTTGCTTTAACTTGCTCTTCTCTCCACTTTTTATATTCAGCTAATTCTAAAGCTCTTTCAAAAGCCCTCTCATAATTCCCGCTATCGTATTGCACTCCTGTACAAGTAGTATATGGAAATTCATTAGATCTGATGAAATTAATTCTCCTTATTTCTGCAGGATCCATTTTCAGTCTTTGAGCTAAAATATCGACCATTCTTTCAATCAAATATGTAGCTTCAGGTCTTCCTGCACCTCTATATGCATCTACAGGAGCTGTATTAGTTAAGACACCATAAACTGTGCAGTCTACTGCTTTTATTTTATAAGCTCCACTCAGCATTAAACCAAACAGATATGTAGGAACGCCTGGTGCAGCTGTAGATAAATAAGCACCTAGATTTGCATAAGAAGTAACTTTTAATCCTAGAATCCTTCCATCTTTCTTCGCAGCCAATTGTACATATTGAATATGATCACGACCATGTGTTGTTGCTAAATAGTTTTCTCTCCGATCCTCGATAAATTTAACAGGTCTTCTCAATTCTCTTGCTATATGACAAACAACAGCATCAGTGCCATATGTAGGTATTTTGCTACCAAATCCTCCACCTACATCGATAGCTATAACTCTAATTTTATGTTCTGGCATATTAAGGATAACTGAAAGTAAGAATCGGTGTATGTGAGGAGCTTGTGTTGTAATATAACAAGTCAAATCGCCTGTTCCAGCATTATATTGAGCGACTACTGCTCGAGTTTCCATAGGTGTTGGTTGCAATCTATGGTTGATCATTCTTTTCTCAATTATTACATCAGCTTCTTTAAATGCAGATTCTACATCTCCTCCTTTGAGATTCCATATGAAAGAAATGTTATTTGGAACATCTTCATAAAGCAATGGAGCACCAGGCTTTATAGCTTCTTCTTGATTCACTACTGCAGGTAATGGTTCATATTCAACTTCAACAGCTTCAGCTGCATCCCTTGCAATATATGGATTTTCAGCAACGACTGCAGCTACAGGCTCACCTTGATATCGAACTTTATCGATTGGTAAAGGATAATAAGTTGGTATTTTTATTGGAGGATCAGTCTTTATAGGCCATCCAGTCGGAACAGGGTTAAGTTTTCCTTTTATATCTTTACCTGTAAATACTGCAACCACGCCCCGCATTGAAGTAGCTTTTGAAGCATTTATCGATTTTATTCTCGCATGTGCATAAGGAGATCTAACAAAAGCTACATATAAGCAACCTGGAGGAGTTATATCTGCAGTATATGAACCTCTTCCTGTAATTAATCTAGGATCTTCTTTCCTTTTTACTCTTGCACCAAAAATAGCTGTTACAGCCATTTTCTCACCTCTTCATTTCTTTAGCTGCAGCCATAATCGCTTTAATTATGTTTTGATATCCTGTACATCTACAAAGATTTCCTGAAATTCCTTTCCTTATTTCTTCTTCTGTAGGATTGGGATTCTCTTGTAAAAGCCAATATGCTTGCATTATTAAACCGGGAGTACAGAAACCGCATTGTAAAGCATGATTTTCCCAAAAAGCTTTTTGTATAGGATGAAATTCTCCATTCTTCGCTAATCCTTCAATTGTTAATATTTTTGCTCCATTAGCTTGGACTGCAAACATTGTACATGATTTCACAGATTTACCGTTTAATATTATAGTACAAGCACCGCAGTTAGATGTATCGCATCCAACATGAGTCCCAGTTAAACCGAGAACATCTCTTATATAATGAACTAGTAAAAGCCTTGGTTCTACATCATGTTCATAATCTATTCCATTAACGTTCACTTTAATGTGATAAAGCTTTCCTTCAGTCTTAGTAGTTGTTGCCATGTTATCCACCTCTTGTTCTATTCAACGCAACTTTTAATGCTCTTTTAGTAAGAACCTTTACCATTGCTCTCTTGTATTCTGCAGATCCTCTAAGAGGATCATCCATAGGCTTAGATTCACTTGCAGCTATTTCAGCAGCTTCTTCGATTACTTTATCATTCAATTCTTTACCTAATAGAAATTCTTCAGCTTTCTTAGCTCTCAAATTTGTTGGACCTACAGCTGTTAAACCAATTCCTGCATAGGTACAGATTCCTTTAGGATCTAATGATATTTGCGCAGCTACTGCAGCGATTGCAAAATCGCCAGCTCTTCTTTCTAATTTTAAATAAGCTCCTCCGCTCCTTTCTTTTGGAACGTTTATAATTATTTCCTTCAACATCTCATCAGGCTGCAAAGCAGTAGTGAAAGTATCTAAAAAGAAATTATCTATACTTATTGTCCTTTCTTTATTCTCAGATTTTATTACCAATTCACCTCTCAATGCAATTATACAAGAACCCATGTCGCCGCTAGGATCTGCATGAGATAAAGAACCTCCTATAGTTCCCATATTCCTAACCTGTGGATCTCCTATCCAAGAAGCTGTTTCACAAAGAATAGGAAAGATCCTTTTAAGAAAATCTAACTTTTCAATATCATGATACCTCGTTAAAGCGCCAATTTTAATTTTATCTCCTTCTTGTTTAATATAACTCAGATTTTCGATTCTGTTTATGTCAATTATATAATTTGGCGAAACAAGTCTTAGCTTCATTAAAGGTATTAAGCTCATTCCTCCTGCAAGTATCTTTGCCTCTCCTTTATAGTCCTTCAATAAAGCAAGTGCTTCGCTTTCTGTACTAGGGCAAAAATAAACAAAAGGACGCGGTATCATGGGCAAATCATTAAAAATATTTAAATATATAAATCTGATTACATAAGCTCAACTAATCTTTTGTAGAAAAGGCAATGTTTCCACATCTCTTTAAATTGATGTCAAAATTTTATTCATGCTAAAGTAATAACATGTTGTATGAAAAATACTGAATTTGTGAAATATGTTAATAAACTTATTGAAGAAAGAAAACCTTTCGCTATAGCTACTGTAGTTAAAATAGAAGGTTCATCTTTGGGAAAACCAGGATTTAAAAGTATAATAGATTCAGAAGGTCGCATAATATATGGTACCTTAGGAGGAGTATGTCCTGAATCTGCGGTAAGTGCATATGCAATAGAAGCTATTAAAACAAATCAGCCTAAGTTAATAAAAGTATTCTTGGAAGAGACAGAAAAGGCTTTAATATCAACTTTGAAATCTAGAAGTGAAGATGAGGTGCATGTTGAAACATTTTGCGGTGGTACAATGCATATTTACATAGAACCTTATCTTCCTCCCAAAAGACTTATAATAATCGGACAAGGAGGAAAAGATGACGTAGAAGATAATTTAGTGAAGCTTGGAAAACTTTTGGATTTTGAAGTCATAGTAATAGATCATATGCCTATCCTTACTGAACAGCCAGATGTATTAATAACAGATTTAAATTTCGATCTAGATAAATTCAATTTCAATAAGGATGATGCAGTCATAGTATTAACTAAAGGAAGCAGAGATATTCCAGTATTAGCAACCTTATTAAATAAAGATGTATTCTTCATAGGTCTAGTTGCTAGTTCAAAAAGAGCTCAGCATGATATTTCAATTCTTAAAGAGAAAGGATTTACAGAAGAGCAACTCAAAAGACTTCATACTCCTGTAGGAATAGATATTGGAGCAATCACTCCTGCAGAAATAGCCTTGAGCATTCTTGCAGAAATAATAGCATTAAGAAATGGTAAGCATTATCCTCATAAAGAATAAAAAAAATAAGTTATTTAATCAAACAGACAATTCCCTCTTTATTCCCTCAATAATTCTTTCAAGATATTTCTTAGCAGTTGAATCTATTAGTCTTGAACCTATTGAAGCTATTAAACCACCAACTTGGGCATCTATGAACCATTTAATTAAGGTTGAATTCTCATTGATCTCTTCTAGATCGAAAGAAAAAGTAAGATTTACAGAACTCTGAAGACCTGTTCCATTTCCAACCATCTTAGCATGTCTTGGTTCATTTTTCTCAACAACCTTGAATTTCACATCCATGCTACCTTTTATGAAAGAAATACCTACCTTAGCTCTAACTTTAAAGTTGTCAGCATCTATAACTTCTAAATTTTCCAAATCTGGAATAACTTTTGTAAATTTTCTAGGATCTGTTAGGAAATCATAAACTTCTTTTATGTTCCTCTTAACATCAAAATTTCCTTCATAATGCATATATTATAATTAGTCACTAGACTAAAAACTATTGCAAAGAGGTAAGGTTAAAAAGGAAATTTTTATTTCGAGTATTACAAAGTTGCTTTATTATTTCTTTCCTCAACTTATTTTCTTTCCATAAATCGCTGAAAGGAACGAATACGTCTATGAAATCCAATGCTGTCTTCATGCCTAATGCATATGGTTTATAATCTTTCTCGTCAGCTAAAGGATTTAACCAAATGATATTCTTCACTTTTCTCCTTATTTCTTCCAACGAATTCTTTAGAATTTCAATATCCCCTAAATCAAGCCCATCGCTAACAATGATAAGTATCGTTTTTCTATCTAAAATTCCTGAGTAATTCTTGATCAAAGAGTTTAGAGCAAAACCTATTCTAGTACCGCTTTTCCATATGTCAACTTTGTTGGATAAAATATCTTTTGCTTTCTCAAAGCTATAGCCTTTTAAATAAATATCAACGTTGACTAAGTTTGTACTAAAACAAAAAACTGAACTTCTATGGAATTTATTTGCGACACAGAACATTAATGCAAATACTTTTTCCGTATAATTATCCATTGAAGCACTTATATCGCATACTAGAACTATTTTCGCTCTATCTTGCTTCCTGTTTTTTCTCATCAAATATAAGATTTCTCCTCCATACGCGATATTTTTCCTATATGTCTTTCTCATGTCGATATAACCTTCAATTTCATTCCGATATCTCAATCCTCTATATGTTGCCATAATTTTTGCCAAGCTTTTCAAAGACTTCCTTAAATTTATTACGTCAATATATTTACTATTGCGAAGATTTCTTTTGGATTGAAATTCATAAGGACTATACATTACTCTAAAGTTAAATTTTGTATCATTCTCATTATTTTCTACTGCATTCAAAGGAGATTCTTTATCTAGAATTTCTAAATTATCTAAAGTTTCTTCATTTTCAATATCTTCTATTATTCTATTGTATAGTTTATTAAATACCATATCAAAAATTTCATAATCCTCAAATTTTTTTACAAAAACCAATCTTAAAATAGCATATATCTTTTTCTTATTAAGATTTTCAAAAAGTCCTAAAGCTTTGATTGCATCTACAGAATCCATTGGTGTTACCTTCATACCATGATTTCTTAGTTCTCTAGCGAATCTTAAAACAAAAGTGATTAAGCATTCAGCGCTCATAAATCATGCAAGAAGAGAATTGAAATCGACCTTCAATAAAGTAGAAAAATCATCAGGATTCTTGACTAAACAACCTAAAAATCTTTTGAGGTTTGATGAATCTAACCTTTCAATTTTAGCTTCGCTTATTGCTTTGCTGAAATCAAGAGTTTCAGATATTCCTGGCTTCTTCAATATGTTATCCATTTCTCTTATTTTTGAAACAATTCTTACTATTTGCTCAGAAACTTTTTCATTCAAATTAGGTACCTTTAATTTAATTATTTTGAGTTCTTTTTCGTAACTAGGATAACCTATGTAAAGATATAAGCATCTCCTTCTCAAGCCATCACCCAATTCCCTTGTCCTGTTAGATGTAATGATTACGATGGGTTCTTGTTTAGCTTTAAAAGTTCCTATTTCTGGTATTGTTACTTGAAATTCAGCTAAAAATTCTAAAAGAAAACCCTCAAATTCTTCATCTGCCCTATCTATTTCATCTATCAAAAGAACAGGAGGTATTGGTCCTTCATGCAGTATAGCCTTCAATAATGGTCTTTTCAATAAGAATTTTTCACTAAATATATAATTTTCCAATTCTTCTGGATTTTTTGAATTTTCTCTTATTTTTATTTCTATGAGCTGCCTCATGTAATCCCATTCATAAATTGTTTCTGAAGCAGTAAGTCCTTCGTAACATTGTAACCTAATTAGTTCCGTATTCAATCCCTGAGCTAAGACTTTAGCAATCTCAGTCTTTCCGCAACCAGGCTCTCCTTCTATTAATAAAGGTTTCTTTAATTTTAATGATAAATAAACTGAGAATAAAATGTTATCATCTGCTACATAATTCGCTTTTTCAAATATCTTTTTTAAATCTTCTAATGTTAACAAATCCATATTGTACACTATTATGAATTATTTGTAACTATGTTAAATCTTTTGAGCTAATCGCTTAATAAGATCCAGTCCTCTAAATTTATAGGAGTTTTCCTTATCCTCTTTTCTACAACAAGTTCGATTGCTCTAACTACTGCAGGAGGGACACCTATTGTTGGACTCTCTCCCAATCCTTTGGCTTGAGTTAGAGTAGGAGAAGGATATTCGGCAAATATTGGAATTACATTCGTAGCTTCCATAGCTGAAGGAACACCTGCATCAAGAATGCTACTAACTAAAAGCTGGCCTTCTTCATTGTAAGGAGCTGATTCGAAATAGACTTGGGATAAGCCTTGCATTGAACCTCCTATAACTTGTCCTTCAGCAATTTCTCTAGCTAGAACTTTTCCTGCATCATAATAGGCTAAAATTTCAGTTATTTTTACCTTACCTTCTAACTTTTTAGCTATTGCAAGATTTGCACCTAAAGAATTTAAATTAACTTTTGGTTCATAAATCACTTTTTCTTCATATCTTCCTTTCAATAATTCTTCAACCTTGAAATTCTCTCCCAATTCTTTTTTAGCTCTTTCGATTATCCTTCTACATGCTTCTGCAACTGCTGAACCTGCTAATATTGCACTCCTACTACCCCATGTACCAATTCCTGTATCGATTTCATCTGTATCTCCATGCATTAACTTAACTCTTTCCTCATCGACTCCTAATTCTTTACTAACAATTTTCTTAACGAATTCTTCATGACCTTGACCATGAACAGCTCCTCCTAGCCAAACTTTAACTAAGCCATTTTCTATGACAACCTTAGCAGATTCTCCTCCAGATATTGCAGGAATCAAAACAAAGAAGGAAATTCCGACTTTTTCTCCTTTTTTGACATATTCTTCATATTTTAAAGCCTTAAGAGCGTTTTCAAAGAAAGTTTTTGCAGGAGGAACCCTAAATTTAGTAATTGAAACAAATTCTTCATCTAACAAATTTCTAATTCTTAGCTCTGCAGGATCTATTTTGAGCTCATCTGCAAGCAAATCCATCATCCTTTCAATGAAGAAAGCGGCTTCAGGTCTTCCTGCTCCTCTATATGGACCAAGCGGTACTTTATTAGTGCATACAGACATTGCAGCAACATGCAGGTTTCTTATTGCATAAGGACCAGTTATTTGATAAGATATCCACCATGGAGCAAATTCAGCCATGCCTGCAGGATATGCTCCTGCATCTACTATTAGTTCAGCATCCATGAATAATATTCTACCATCTCTTTGAGAACCTAGCTTAATCTTAGCATATACTCCTCTTCCATGATGAGTAGTTAATAAATGCTCTCTTCTTGTTTCAATCCACTTTACAGGCCTTCTCGTTTTCATCGAAGCATAAACTGCGATGACATATTCAGGATATATGCTTCCTTTTGAACCGAATGCACCACCTGTGTCTAAATGAATTACCCTTATCATTTCTTTAGGTATACCTAATACTTCTGAAAGTCCTTCTCTCCAGCTATGAACTGATTGGGTTGAACCCCATATGTTTAGCTTAGAACCATCATAATAAGCAACGATGCCTCTTGGCTCTATAGGATTCGGTATTACTCTTTCATTATGAAGCTCGTCGTAAACAACAACAGGCGCATCTAATTTGATTTTTTCTCCTACTTCGTAGTAAGAAAAAATGTTAGACTTCATTCCTTTGAGTATTGGCTCAGATTTCAAGGCTTCGAATGGATCGATGATTGGCTTCAGAGGTTCATATTCTATCTCTACTTCTTCAGCTTTATCTTCTGCTTCATATCTATCTTTTCCTAGAACAGCAGCTACAGGTTGTCCTACATAGTTTACATAATCGGTCGCAAGTACAGGATAATCTACTTTAATTACAGATCCTGAAGCTTCTTCGCCAGTGACAGTCATAGAAGCCTTCAATTCATAGCCTGTTATTTCAGCTTTTACTTTAAGTATTCTAGCTCTTGCATAAGGACTTCTTATAACTTTCAAATAAAGCATGTCTTTAAGGTAGATGTCATCGACAAATTTACCCTTTCCTAGAACATAGTTCCTTCTATTTATTTCAAATTCGCTCATTTGATTTTTTTGCAACTATCACAAATAAAAGCTTAACGATTCGAATTATTCTTTCTTGAATTCAAAATTTAAAGTTTCTTCTTATGTAAATGTAAATCTTTAAATTACATTTAGTCTCCTTTAATACTTCTTTATATCAACTTTACTTTTTCACAAAATAATTCAATTAATACAAATTCATGCCAAACAAACTCTAACATAATAAAAATTTGAATGCCTATTTACAAATTTACAAAATAATTTTAAAAAATAAATTAATTAATATATAATTTTAGACTTTTATAGCACTTTAATTTTCTTACACTGAAGAAAAGCCTTATATAATAGGTAGGAAAAATATATGTAGTCATGAGCTCATGGGTAACTGTGTCTACAAAAGTTAGGAAGGAATTATTAGAAAAAGCTAAAAGATATGGAATAAATGTAAGCAAAACATTAAGAAATGCTTTAGAAGAGGAAGTTAAAAGAAAAGAAATTGAAGAAACCAAGAGATTGTTTGAAGAAGCTTCTAAAGAACTCAGTAAAATAAGTATCGAAGAAATAGTTTCTGAAATAAGAAAAATGAGAGAGACGAAATGAATTTATTATTTGACGCAAGCAGTATATTCGAACTAATAAAAGTTAAAGGACCAGATGCTCTTCATCATGTCAAAGGAAATTACACTATAAGCTTAGTTCATTATGAATTGGGTAACATATTATGGAAATATAGGAATAAAATAAACGTTGAAATTATTTTCGATGCAATTTCTAAACTTTTAAGCGAAATGAATATAATTCATGTAAACATTGATAAAGAGATTTTGAACGAAGCTATAAAACATAACATTACCTACTATGATATGGCTTACCTTTTAACTTCTAAAAGATTGAATGCTAAGCTTATAACAGAAGATAAAAAGTTAATAGAATTTGGAGGAATTAGAGTCTCACAATTGAAAATTTAAAATTTTATAATTGATTTCATTTAATCAATAATTTCTTGGTTAAATGTTGTAACTCCACAAAATTCATTTTTACTTTCAGAAAAATTCGATGTTTATTTCTATAATAAGTCAATTTAAGATATTATCTACTATAATTTAATTTTTGTATAACTATATACTTAATAATAATTATTTTAATAACTATTCTAAACCACAACTAAAATTTATGAAGAATATTATTATATAGCTACATAAGAAAAATTATTTTAGCTAGTTCCTATAACTTCAGAGATAATTTCGTCTCAATCTTTTAATATGTTTATCATAGAATAATATCTCTATTCTACTCGCAGCCTAACATTCTATAGAGGAAAATACTTCCTCACTTGTAAGTAGATCCTTCAATAACTCTATATCATTTTCAATTAGTTCTAAAAGTATCATGGCAGCTTTTGATAATTTCTCATTAGAAGCTATAATTCCCTTTAGTAATGGTCTTAAATGAGTATTAAGAAACCTCAACTGAATGGTTCTGAGTCTTTTAGCGTTGTCTAAATCACTCAGCTTTAAAGCTCTAACTTCATCATTTACAAGCTGAGAAATGAATGCGAACATGCTTTTAAGACTTCCAGCGTTTCCTTCAACAATGTAACCAGCGTTATCATAAAATTCCTTAATAGCCTTAACAAACAAACTTCGAGTAACAGGGTCAAGGTCAACTCTATAATTTTCTACAGAGGACTCTAAAAGCTCATCAATATTCTTAGTTAGTTCATTCAATTCTTCATCATTTAAGCCAAATAACCGTAGAACGCCTAATGCTTCAGGATTGTTTATATTCAGAGATATTATTGAGAGATACAATAGCCTTCTACCGTTTGTTATAGAAAGAAGATTTTCCATAGAAAAAATTTATTTCATAATTACCATACAATGTTTACCGTCTCGAATTTATGTTTTCTTCCTGTTTTTGTTACCTTGGCAGGAGTATCATAGAAAGCTTGGGATGCACCATGCCATGATAGTAAAGGCCAGTTACCTAAGGATGGATCTCCTAACTGTACTGGATTACTTGTTATACCGCTAAATCTCCACTTATCTGCTATTAAACCTTTATCATAATATTCAGCAGGACTCTTTGTAAATAATACCTTCTTAACTCTTAATGGCAAGTTTTTGACAGGATTGATAGCTTCTTCTGGTATTTCTACTTTATCAGGAAGCTCTTCAATTATCCTCTTTATCTTCTCATCTTTAATCTCTCCAATATATTTCGGTTTGACTATTACTGTATCAGACCATCTGCCCATACCATAAGGTATCGCTATTGTGCCTTCTTTAACAGTTGGTTCTATTACAACTGGAGTTTCTATAACTCCCATTGGTGTCTCAATTCTAATTATATCTCCAGTTTCTATTCCTAACTTCTCTGCATCTTTAGTATTCATGACAGCAAAGTTCTCGGGTGTTATAGCCTTTATCCAATAATAGAACTGACTTCTATGCTTTGTGAATAAAGGACCTGTTTCAAACACTAGAGTGAATGGATAATCTTTGAATAGTTCTTTTAACGGAGTTCCAATTAATCCTTTCATTTTAGGACCTGCAATTACTGGAGCATAGGTTGCCGCTGGTATATACTTAGGACCTCCCCAGAACTTTTCACCCGTAATCGTATTCTTAGTTTTAGCAACTTTATCATTCCAGAATTTTAATATTTTATCGCCTGCTACGCTTCTTTTACTATATCCTTTTTCATCAAAGGAATCTTCATATCTAGTGAATACTCCTCCCCTAGCAAGTCCATAGGCAACAAGTCTCCATTCATCTTCAGGTATTATATCTTTGAAATTGGCTATAAAATAGTTTCTTTCAACAAACTCAACATCGCTATCTTGTACCTCAGCTGGTATAATTTTCTTATCTTTCGCATCTACTGCAGCGTTTGCAAAGACTCTTAATATAATTTCCCATACACAGTTAAGAGTAAACCACTGACCTTCATACTTTGTATTTTTAACACCATTAATACCTTTATCTCCAAAGCCTGGAGCTCCCAGCGCCTTAGCGACATCTATAACGAATTCCCACATACTAGCATACCTATCATGACCATTAGAACATTTACCGATATGCTCTGTTAATGGTTTTATGGCTGGATTCCTCCAAGCTTCGCCTAGAAGTATACCGGCTCCAGTTGCATAAAGGTACTGGACCCCCATAGTACCAGTTTCAAGGTATGTTGTATCAGGCACTATGTAATCAGCATACATTTGAGTCTCGTTTATTGTTGTTGTTATAGCTATGAATAGTGGAAGTTTTTCAGTATCTTTAAGAACTTCTATGAATTTAATGCCGTAGTTAGCTGATAGCACAGGATTAGCATAATACAGTATTAGTACACCCATCTTATAGGGATATCCTTCAGCTATTCCTGCAAAAAGCTCAGTATAGCTTTCCTCAGGTGTTAAAGGATACCAAGGTCTCTTAGCTGGATAAGGCTTCTCGCCTTTCTTAACTTTTAGCCAGTATTCCAAAGTATCTTCATAAGCGTAACGATGCCTATCTATAGGAGGACCCCATCTTATAGGTTCTCCAAAGCCTGAAGAACCACAATTGTATAGCTTAGCTGAATAAGCTGTTGTGGAAGGTCTACTTAGTATACCACCTTTCCTATGATAGTTACCTATAAGAGTATCTAAAATCCTATAAGCCCATACAGAATATTCTCCGTTAGGATGCATACCAATACCTCTATGTACTACAGTTGAAGCATAAGGAGCTGCATCTGTAAAGTCCTTTGCCATTTGAATTATTAGTTCCAATGGCACACCGCATATTTGAGACCATTCATCAAGACTTCTGCTAAAAGCTTCATCCTTAACCATTCTAAATGCTGTTTTTACAAGAACACTTTCTCCAGTCTTTAAGGTAACCTTTCCTTCCCAATCAATTTCAGCTGAATCTACATCTGTATGAGGCTTAAGTTCTCCAGCAGAAAATACGAGCGGTATTCCTTTACCTCCAATTCCTACATCTGTATCTGTAAGGAATTCTCCAAACTTACTATGACCTTCCTCTGCTATAACAAGCCATGTTGCATTAGATATTACAGGATAGCCTTTCTTTCCAGCCGATGTTAGATTTGGTATCTCCAAGAATTCCTTATTATACTTATTATTTTCAATTATCCATCTTATCATAGCCATTGCAAGAGCCGCATCCTCACCAGGTTTTACTGGAACCCATATTATATTCTGGTTTGTAACTCTTGGGGCTATTGGATTGACATAATAAAGCTTAAGCTCACCTCTAGCTGTCCTCTCAATCATTAAACCTTGGCCTGTTGCTCCTGGATGAAGTCTACCAAGTGCTGCACCAGCGAATATTATAACTTTAGCACCTCTCAAATCTCCTTGAAGATCAGCAATTCCTGCCCAAAGATAGTTAGCTGTATAATATCCTAGCTGACATGCACTGGTATGTCTTAACCAATTAACACTACCTATAGCATATATGAATCTTTGATAGAAGGGATCTGCATGATCCTGTCCTCTACCTCTAATCCATGCTATCATATTAGCCTTTGTTCCAAGATCTGGCCTGTTAGGATCGATCAAAATATCATCTAATTTAAGACCTTTCTCTCCTAATATATTATTCCACTTAGACTTGAAATCTTCTATAGCTTTAACTAAGTCATCATATGTTTTAGCAGGATCTTTGGCAATAGTTATTATAGAGTCTACGTCTTTCTTTATATCACTTAAAACTTTATTTGGATCTTCAAAACCTGCAGTCTTAAGCTTACCATAAACGAAGAATTCCTTTAATCCAGGTAGCCTTTCATTTGTTTCCTCAATAACCCCTCCTTCAACAACTTCCTTTATAAGCTGTTCCCAGCTTATAACCTTCCATTTTCCGCTACCCCTAGGTCCAGCTCTTTTAAGTGGCTTAAGAATTCTGTAAGGATCGTATATATAATGTATTCCATCCTGTCCTTTGGGACATAATGTTCCAAACCACTTTCTATTAGCCTCAGCTACTGGCGTATTATAAGGTAACTGATCATAAATAACTGTTTGCTTCTCCATTGAGACAGCTCTGTTATATGGATGATATGGATTACCTTCGATCCTTTCTATTACCTCAACTCCATTATAGTTCACAACTCTAACTCTTATACCACATCTAACATTGCATCCTAGACATGTAGAATAAACGTATCTAACATTAGCACCTTCTTGCAAATCTGGTTCTACTCTTGTAAACTCAAACTTAGGTCTAATGATCTTGCTTAATATTGGAGAGTAAGCCAGTAAACCAGCACCAAGAAGACCTGCTGCAACTAATCCCTTAACAAAAGTCCTTCTTTTTATATCGACGCTCATTTCACCTCACCTCCAGCTTTAATCAAAGGTTCTTTGACAATCCATACATACAGTACATAGTATACAAAAAGTGCGAAGAATACCATTGCAATAGATTCCAAAGCCCATGATGTAAGGTCTAAGCTATAAGGTACAACAGCCAAAGCTGTTTTCGATATAGATTGAATATTAATAGCAAATAACCATCTATCTGTAAAGACCCATATCAGAGTTATCAAGGCTAGCAATATGGTTAAGATACTATAGCCTTTAATATATGTGTAAAAAGCCAAAATGCTGGAAATTGCAGCTAGAATAAGGACAATAGTATTCATGTTCGAGAAGACTTCAATGAAAACTAATGCTTCAGGAGAACCTGTTAAGTATGCATATAAACGGAATACTTGGAAGAGTCTTAATGTAATGAAAACCAAGCTGCATGCTAAGATTACTTGGCTAAGAAACTTAGCAACAGATTTCTCTTGACTACGGTAATGTATTAAAAGCGCTAATAATGCAAAAGAGCTTGATAACGCTATAGCTTCTAGGAAAGATTCTGCAGGTAATAAAGGAATAAAATTATATAATGCAAGTAAAGGTAGCGTAGTAAACAGTAATGGAGCAAAATAAGTGGACCATACTAGACCAACAACGATAAGCAATAATGCTAGGATTTTGCTTACTATTGAGTTCCACATACCTTTATATAATGCAAGATAACCCGATGCAAACAGTAATATTATAAGAAGAGGCCACATTATGGTAGCCATGAATGAAATTATAGAGATGCCAGGATATATCTCTGAAGGAAATACATGTGGATACAAAAATAAGTAAGGAGCTCTATCAGGTCTTCTCAGATCAGCTAAGGGTCCAAGTAGGTAAACAAGAGCCGTTGCTATTGACATCATTAGGAAAAGCGGTACCATTCTTCTTAAAGCACTTTTGTCAAATAAAACTCCTAAGCTTAACATGATGGCTGAACCAGAAGCTGTTGCTATGAATACCATGTAGGTAACTATTATTGGTAGCCATATTAAACCCTCATTAGGATACATATACCCCCCAGGATATGTTGGATAGCTCATTTTGAAGCTTCTTCAGGTAAAGCAAAATAATATATTTCAGGCTCAGCACCTGTCTGAGGTTTCAAAACTTTAGTAGGTATTTTATCAACGAGCTTTCTTATTTCAGAATTTGGATCATTAAGATCACCGAAAACTCTAGCTCTTGTTGGACAAGCTTCAACACATGCTGGAAGTCTGCCATTATATATTCTATGTGAACAGAAAGTACATTTATCTGCAGCTCCTGTTAAAGGATTAAAATATCTTGCACCATAAGGACAGCTTACTATGCATGCTCCACAGCCAATACACTTTTCTGGATCTACAAGAACAAGACCGTCTTTAGTCTTAAAAGTAGCACCCGTGGGACATGGTTTAACACATGGAGGATTATCGCAATGATTACATTGCTTAGGAACAAAAACTACAGAACCGCTAGGGAGCACATGTCTCTCAACCCAAGTTCTGAAAACTCCAATTGGAACATTGTTCTCAGCAGCGCAAGCAACAACACAAGCCATACAACCATAACATTTGCTTACATCAATAAACATAGCCCATCTTTTCTTAACCTCTTTCTTCTCAACTTCAGGACTTATTTCTATTGTTGAGAGTAAAGGCAAAGTCATTATGGTAGCGACGGCCCCTTTTATAAATTTTCTTTTAGAGATGTCTATTTTTTCATTCATATTAGACATCAAGTAAATAAAAAGAGATTATATAAACCTTAGTAAAATAAAATATTCAGAATCCTATTTTTATAATCATATTAATATTACTTTATATATGTGAGGAGTACCTAACCTATGAAATTTTAAAAATAATTCAAGGAAGCTATACAGAAGCAAACATACTAATATATCATGCAATCATACTTGGAAGTCCTGACGCTGATCCTGAGACACCTCAACTTTCTTCAAGCATTTTCTATCCTGGAAACGTGGTAATAGTAAAGGCTGTATTCAATGGAGTTGCTTGGGAGACTGATACGTCAGTCGTAGGCGGTTTTGCAACAACAACTACAGTTACTAGTACGACTACAGTTATTACCTCAACTACCATTACAACTCCAATTACTGCTACCATTACTTCACCAACTACAATTATCTCAACAGCTACCTTTACAACTACGATAACTTTTACAACTCCATCTATTGATATGAGTTCGTTGTTTCCCTATATCGTTTTGGTCTTTGTATTAGCAATCTTAGCTGTTGGAGTAGCTATCTATTTCATGCGGCTAAAAAGGAAAACATAAAAAATTCAATTTTTTAACATTTTACATAAATATCGAAAATATAGCAGGTATAGTGAGATAACGTATTAAAATTATTCGAGGAATTTGTTAATAAAACTTCAAAATCAATGCTAATTCTCACATCTCAATTATTAATATGTTAAAAAGCTGTCCTGTCAGTAGTATCAGATTTATCTTTCACAACATATTAATTTAAAATTAATTATATTTCTAATATTCTAAGCTATATAAGAATAAGTTCAGTTATAATTTATCATTTTTTATAGTCAAATTTAAAAAGTTTGATAAATCTATTACATTTTTGCTTTTATATAAATTCACAAAACAAATAGGACAAGCTGTAATTATATAACTTGCTTTAGTTTCTTCAAGCTCTTTATGTCTTCTCTCTGCTATTTCATCAGAAATTTCTTTGTAAAATAATGCAACTGGGCCTCCGCAACAAAGAGTATTTCTTCCGCTATGAGCTGGTAAAGTCATTTTTGCAATGTTATTCAATAAGCTAAAAGGTTTCGTGTAATTTAATCTCCTTACGAAATGACAAGGTTCATGGTATGTTACTTCTTCTTCTATTTTATTAAACTTCCCAAAATCCAACAAATCAAGATAATAAATTACTTCAAAATTAAAATCACTAACATATTTAGGATAATGTATTTTTAAAATTTCAAATGTATGAGGATCTATAACTATGATTCTTTCAATTCCTTTTTCTTTGAAATAATTAGTCACTTCTTTAGCATATTCAGCGAATTCTTCTTCATAACCTAATTCGAGTAAAAGAGTTCCCGGATATGGTTCATCGGGTTCATACCTGAAATCTATACCATTGATTTTTAGCAACTTCACAATGTTTTTCAAAGCATTTTCCATTTCATACTTGACATCTTCATCATAAAAGTACTTAGAGAACTTGATTAAAAAAGGCATTCTACTAACTAAGCCTAATAATATATTCAATATGTTTTTTCTTTTTAAAATCGATTCCTCAATTACTTTACTATAAGCCATCAATTGATACATATGGCCTGTGTAGAGCAAGTTTTTGCTATTCTTACTAAAGGATATATTCTTAGCCCAATTTGAACATTCATGCGTTAATCCTAAGGGATCCTTATACTTGATTATGTTTTTAGTGATGAGTTTAGCGATCTTATTTTGTTGATTCTTTGCATGCTTTACTATCAATCTTCTTCCCAGCTCGCTTATCTTCCCTGCATTTATACTAACAGGGCAAACTTCTTGACATGCATAACAAAGTAAACAAGAATAATAAGATTCATCTATGCTTAACTCAATTTTACCTTTGCTCTTTATTTCCTTTATTAAATTATTTGCTAAATTTACCCTACCTCTTGCACTAATATGACCCTTATATCCTGAAGCAGGTAATGTAGGGCAAACAGAATCGCAGAAACCACAATTTATGCATTTACTCGCTTCTCTTTCTATTTCTTCAAATAATTCAATCAAATAGCTTACCCCTATTTAGTATATTTTTAGGATCAAAAACCTTCTTAATTTGCTTCATTAGTTCTATATTGATTGTTGAATTCTTGTATTGGAATTCCTGAAGCAAAAGCTTCTTTTTCTCAAGACCTATTCCATGCTCAGCAGAAACACTTCCTCCATACTTCAAAGCTATTTTCCCTGTTTCAAGCAAGAAATCTTCTGCTTTCTTAATTTCTTTTTCATCTGAAGGATCTGTGAAGATTAGTATGTGAATGTTGCCATCGCCTATATGCCCTAACAAAGACATTTTGTAACCGAAATTTTTATTACACTCTTCAATTTCTCTTAAAGTTTGCGGTAACTTAGAAGGAGGTACAACGATATCGCCAGTTATCATATATTGATCTGGTCTTTCTTTTTCAAGCAAGAGAGAAGAAAACACTCCTTTCCTTGCAAGGTATATTCTTTCCATTTCTAAAGGATCTGTGGTTACTTTAATTTGGATAGGACTGAAGGAAGATAGAATTTGACTAACATATTCTAATTGAGCATTTAATGACTTCTCTTCATAAGAAACCAAATCTATTATTAGCATAACATTCGCATTTTCAGGATATGTTATGCCTTTTGCCTTCTTTATCGATTCCATAGCAACTCTATCTAAGAATTCAGCTATCAAGGGAGTGAAGCCTTCTTCTTTTATTTTTGCTACAGCTTCACCTGCTTTTTCAATCGAATCATAATACGCTAGAATTCGACCAACAAGCTTTGGCTTAGGCGCAATTTTCAATATAGCTTTTGTAATTATAGCTAATGTTCCTTCGCTTCCTATCATTAAAGCAGTCAAATCATATCCCAATGATCTCTTCAATACTTTTCCTCCAAACTGAGTTATTGTTCCATTAGGCAAAACAACTTCCATTCCTAAAACCCATTCTTTAGTAGCTCCATACATCACAGCTCTCAATCCTCCTGCATTCGTAGATAATGTTCCTCCTACTGTTGAAGCTATTGAACTTGCAGGGTCAGGAGGATAAAAATAGCCGTATTTACTTAAATAAGCATTTAGATTTTCAAGTCTAACGCCAGCTTCTGCTATTACATATCTACTTACAATATCAAGTTCAAGTATCTTATCAAACTTAAGCATGCTTATTACAATGCTACCTTCAAAAGGAACTGAAGAACCTGTTAGTGAAGAACCTGCACCTCTCACATATACTGGAACTTCTTCTTCATAACAAATTTTCATTATCTCCGATAGTTGCATAACATTATTAGGAATTACTACAGCCATGGGTAAAGATCCTTTAAAATAAGATGCATCTCTCGAATAAGGAATGAGTTCTTCTTTTTTGGTTAATAATGAATCTTTATCTAAAATTTTAGAGAGCCTTTTTATAATATCCACAAAATAATATCATCGATCGTTCTTAAATCTTATCTGAGTAATTAACGATATGCGCTTTCTAACAGATTTATTTAAATTTTATTAGGGTTTGGATTCTTTTAGTAATTAATTATGAAAACGATAAGTAAATTTCACAGCAATATTAATAAAAGAATTGTATCGTTAAATTTTAAGTATTTTTATTCCAAGGAGAACTTTCCTCACTCATGAGATAGACTAAAATCTTATAGAATTTATTTTAAGTTGTGGTAGAATACTCATTCTTTCCATATTCACCAAGAGATAAACAATTAGAGCTCATCGATTTCATTCAAAAAAACATCGAGAAAAACGATTTAATTATCGAAGCACCAACTGGCTTTGGAAAGACCTCTGTTATACTTGCAGCTCTAATTCCTTTTGCAAGAAAAAGAGATAAGAAAATAATTTGGGCAGTAAGAACAGGGCCAGAAACGGATAGACCTATTGAAGAATTGAAAATAATCAATGAAACCACAAAGAACAAAATTATGGGGATTTCGATAAGAGGGAAAAAAGATATGTGTCTTTTGAGAAGAGAATTAAGCGAAGATGTAGATTATGAAGAAGTCTCTTTCTTTTGCAAAAGAAAAATTAAAAACAACGAATGTTTATACTACAAAAGGCTTTATGACTCGAAAGTCCCTTATCAAGATAAACCTTTACTATATTCAGAGGTATTGAAATTTGCTGAAAAAAATGAAATATGTCCATATTATTATCAATTATCCCAAATTTATGATTCAGAAGTCATCTCAGTTAATTACAATTATATATTTAACGAAAATATAAGTTGGACATTAAGAAATAGAATTAACTTCAATAATTCAATATTAGTTATAGATGAAGCTCATAATCTTCAATTTTTAATCAGAAATTTGAATATGAAGGAGATTACTTTAGGAACAGTAAGAAATGCTATAAATGAAGTAAATGAGTTCAATTTGGACAGATCTTTTTTAGAATTTCTAAATAAATTTGAGAAATACATGATAAAAATTTTATTATATTTAAAAGAGAATAATAAAGAAGATATACCTTTAAGTCTTAAAAGAATGCTAGAATTTTGCGAATATGAAAAATATGAAGGAATAGAAAACAAAATGCTTGAAGTTGGCTTAAAAATAAGGTTAAGAAGGATGAAAGAAAATAAAGCACCACGTTCAAGTCTTTATAGATTAGGTGAATTCTTAGAAGACGCAATTGAAAAATCTGGCATTGAAGGTGTTAAGCTGATAGCAAATTTGAAAGACAATTCAAATATTTCGATAGAAATCTTTGATATGCGAACAAAGGAAATTTACTCAAATATATGGAACAAATTCTATCGCGTAGTATTTTGCTCAGGAACGATTGGGCCAGCGAAATCCTTCGCAGATATAATAGGTTTGAAAAGTTATGCTTCAAAGAAAATTGATTATAAATACAACAAGGAGAACTTTCTCACGATAATTACAGAACACTTAACAACAAAAGGTGAGGATTTGAGCGATGAAATGGCTAAAAAATACTTAAGTGCAATAGAATCCTTCCTAAGCTCAATAAATGAAAATATTGCAATATTTTCAGCTAGCTATAGAATACAAGAAAAGCTCATCAAATATGGCTTATTAGATTTAGTTGCTAAGTATAAAAGAAGACATTTTTTAGAAAGACAAGATATTCAAGGAGATGAAGCCAGAATGATTCTTGAAGAATTCAAAAAGAGTTCAAAAAGTCAAAAAGGAGTATTGATCGCTAGTGCAACAGGTAGATTTGCAGAAGGAGCAGACTTTCCAGGAAAGGAATTAGAAGGAATTTTCCTTGTAGGGATACCTTTTGATAGATTAACTTCTAAAACAAAATTATTGATGCATTATTATGTTAAAGAACATGGTAGAAGAAAAGGCATTTTTTATTCTTATGTCCTTCCTGCAATTAGAAGAGCATCACATGTATTAGGCAGAGCTACTAGATCGCCTGAAGATAAAGCTGTTTTTATACTGGGAGATTATAGGTATAAAAGAATTTTGAAATTTCTTCCTATATTCTCAAGGATAAATTTAAAGAAAGTTAGTTCTGATGAAGAAATATCTAGCTTAGTTTCGAGCTTTAAGTTTTAATCTGTACTAGATAGTACTTCTATTTTGCCTCCTTTACCAACATTTAAGCTTAATTGACCTCTGAACTCAGTTACAAAAGCTCCAACTAAGCGTATTACATCTCCTTCTTTAATCATATCAATTTGATCACGCCATAATGTGAGATTTATTTTACCTGTTTCATCTTCTCCTACAGCATTTGCAACTCTGCTTTCTCCATATTTAGTCATCACTACACGTTCTTTACTTTTAGAAGTTATTTTCAAAACTATAGTAATGTTATTCATTCCTCTTGTTATGTCTTTTACCTTATACAGAGCCATCTTTGGAAAAATCTTATTCTTAAAAGTATTTAAAGATGCTTTATGACTAAGTTTAGCTAGATGCTAAAGAAAATAAAAGCCCATACCTTACTAAATTCTACTGCAGGTAATTTTGCTAATCCTTATTTTAGCTACGTAGCAGCATCTATAAGCAGTTCAAATACGCTAGTAGGCTACGTTCAAGGCTTAGGAATTTTCAACTCGATAACTCAATTACTTACAGGTAATTTAGTTGATAGGAAAAATAATAGAATAAGAATCATTTTAATTTCAAGCAGCTTTTTAGCATTGCTTTGTATTAGTTTGTATTATTTCCAAGACCCTTTAGTTTTATCCTTATTATTCACAGCTATCGTAGCTATTCAAGGTGTTTATGGAGGTGCTTGGAACGCTCTAATAGGTGAATTATCTGAGCCAAATGGAAGAGGTAGATTTTTATCAAACTTTGCCTTCATTGCTGAAATCGGAGCTATTATAGCTATGTTGTTAGCAATTCCATTATCTTACCTATTTAACTCGTTTACGCCAGCATTCATAATTTCAGGGATCTTGTTTTTACTATCTGCTACGGTTCTCTTAAATACACCTGAGATAAAGATAGAAAGAAAAAGTTTAGAATCTTCGAATATTAAAACAATTCGAGATTATTATTTGGTTAATTTCATATACGGAATATTTTGGGGTTTTGCTTGGCCACTTTTCACGATAACACAAGTACGCGTACTTAAAATGAAACCCTATGAATATGCGATAGCACAAGCTCTCGGTGCTTTTTCAGTCCTAATCTTTCAACCTATTGCAGGAAGGATTGTAGATAAAAATAGGAGACTGAGCATGTTCGCAGCTAAATTTAGCTTAATAGTATTCCCTATAGGATTTTATTTTGCATCTTCTCCTATCCATATTTACTTAATTAACGCTTTCACAGGATTGATTCCTGCTTTGATAAACGTAGCGTATACTGCTTATCTCTACGATCTCGTTCCTCCTGGATATAGAGGTAGATTTTCAGCCGAATTTAATATGGTCAACAATCTCGCTGGTATGATTGGATCTCTTTCAGGTGCATCTTTAGTAGATTATCTGAATGAAAGAATGGATCTTACAAGCGCTTTAGGAATAGGATATTTAATTGCCGTACTTGGTAGAGCCTCTACTTCTTTTCTTTATTTAAGATTTGGAGATAACAAAGAAAAGAGAATTTGAGTGAAATTAATTATAATTATGAAACGAATTCAAGATAAAGTCAATTGTAGTTAGAGCGCTTTTCTCATTGTGACTTATTATAAGGGTTTTTATGATTAAATTGTTTTAACAAAAATTATATATGAAATAGTTCTCAATATAATTTTGCCTTCTATATTTCATTCGAGGTGAGAATTATGCGCTCTTTAAGCAGACTAAACATATTACTGATGGATTTCGGTGTTTCTAGTGCATTCTGGCTTATATTCGCTTCATTCATGACGTATGTATATGAATCTACTCATAGTATATTTTTACTTTCAATATTAATTCTTATAAAAAACATTGTATTAGCAATTATTCTATTATTGCTTAACTATGTTAACGTTAGACTTTATTTTAGAAAATTAATGAACATAGCATACTTAGTTCTTGTATTTATAATTTTGTTTATGATTTTCTATAATTCAATTGAAAGTATAATACTTATATTTATATTATTCATTGTATTTGAAACAGTATTTATGATCCATAATATATTAAAATATAATGCGGTAATATTTATAGATGATAAAAAAGTTGAGTTTATTAATTTAATGTATGAATTATCTTATTCAATATTTATGATACTTGGCTCAATTTATGCTATTTTGTTATTAAGGATCAGCTTACCAACCTATGTATTAACACTCGCGTTAATCATTCTATCATTTTTCTTTTTCAATAGAATAAAGCTAGATAACAATATTCAATTTGATGGATCTAGTGCAATATATGAAAACAGCTTTAGGAAACTGTTAATATTGCTATTATTAGCAGATTTCTTGGTAGCGGCAGGCGAAAACATAGCTTATATTTTACTTCCTCCTATAGCTAACTTTTACGTTTATAACTCTAAAGAAGGATATTCAATTTCTCTATTAATATTCGGATTAGGCTCATTGATGGCAAGCGTACTGCTATTATCTAAACCAGGCTTGATCCTCAGAAATTACTTCTGGATTTTTGTTTTTGTTGTCTATAGTTTATTTCCGGCATCAATGATCTTATCGATTATTCTCGAAGAGCATGCTAAAGTGATATTTGCTATAGGAAATACCTTGGCAGGTTTTGCAAATTCATATCTTATGCTCTTTTTTACTTCGCTATATCAAAGAATAGGTAAAGAAGAATTCAAAAAAATATATGGAATTGCATATTTACTCATCTCAATTGCTGCAAGCATAAGCACATTAACCGTAGGATTCGCATATGAAAGCCTAGGAATTTATAACACTTTATTTCTCTCCACAGCTCTGCTAGCCTTTACTATACCGTTAATGATCTTTCTCAACAATCATTATCGCCGATTAGTTATAGAAGATATGAAATACGAAGAAATCAGCTACTATGGATTTTCGTCTTAGGAAAAAATATAGAGTTTAAAAGAATTAATAATCTATTAACATGAAAAAACCAGAGAAGTTGTATTTCGGTCCTGCAGGAGTACCTCATAGTGCTAAGAAAAAGGATACACTTTCTGGAATTCAAACAGTAAAAGAATTGAATCTAGATGCGATGGAATTAGAGTTTGTATACGGAGTAAAGTTAAATGAGGAACAAGCATTAAAAGCTAAAGAGTTATCTAAGGAATTAGGAGTTGTCTTGACTGCTCACGCTCCTTATTACGTGAATTTGAATTCTATAGATGAAACAAAGCTTAAAAATAGCATACGAATGGTTTTAGAAAGTGCTAAAGCATTGCATCTTGCAGGTGGATATTCGGTATGCGTGCATCCTGGCTGGTATCAAAAATCAACTAAAGAAGAAGCTTTAGAAAGAGTTAAAAATGCATTCAAAAAGATTAGCAATTCAATAAAAGAGGAAGGATATGAAGTATGGGTTAGACCTGAAACGATGGAGGGAAAAGCTAAGTTTGGAGATCTAGATGAAGTTCTAAGCGTATGCGAAGGTTTGGATTACGTCTTGCCTTGTGTAGATTTCGCTCATTTAAGATATAGAAATAAATGGAATAGCAGAGAAAATTTTGAGGAAATCATGAATAGAATTGAAGACAGCTTAGGTAAAGAGGCATTAAAAGAGATGCACATACATATTTCTGGAATAAAGCTTGATAAAGCTGGAACACATTTGAATTTAAATGAATCTGATATGAATTGGAAAGAAGCATTAGATGTTTTGAAGGATTATAAAGTTTTAGGAGTTTTAATATGCGAATCGCCCAATCTTGAGGAAGATACAATTATGCTAAAAGAATATTATTATAAGAAAAAGTGATATGTGCAGATTACTTGGAATATTAGCTAGCAAACCTTTAGATCCTTATCCCTATATTTTTGAAGCAAAATACTGCATTTTAAGGCAAGCTGAATATGAGAAGCATGAAGATGGTTGGGGCTTATGTAATATAGAGAACGGCAAGATAACATTCATAGCAAAATCAACGAAGCCTTTAACAGAATCAGTCGACATTGCTCAAAGTTTGATCAAGCAAATTAAAACTAAGCAATTTATTTTCTTCATAAGACTTGCAAGCAATCCTAGAAATATAGAAAAAGGCTTATTAATCAATTTGGAAGCAACACAACCATTCTACTATAGCGATATAGCCTTTGCACATAATGGAAGTATAACTATACCTGATGAAATACTAGATAGATTATTTGATTTTGAAATAAAACCTAGAAGTCTAAACGATAGCGAAGCATACTTTTTATTATTCTTAAAATATTTTAAAGAGTATAATGATGTATATACTTCATTAAAAAAGACTGAAGAATTCATTAATAAAGTCTTCAAAGAAATTAAAACAAACAAACAATATCCTTTCTCATCTTTAAACGTTATTATAAGTTATAAAAATAGAATTTATGCATATAATAGATATAATTCAAAATATAAAGTGTCAGTAAAAGATAAAGATAGAGAATATTATAAAATGTGTTTTAAAGCTGATAAAGAAAAGTTTATAATATCATCTGAACCTATCGATGATGAAAATTGGAATGATTTAGGCGATGGGAAATTCATAGAAGCATATTTAGAGGATAATGAAGTTAGATACAAAATAATCGACTAAACTAGATAGTATTTGATTTAAGGATTTTTTTATAGCCTTCGAAACCTCCTTCAAGGCTATATGCTTTATAACCTTTTTCCCTATAATATTTAGCCAAACCTTTGCTTGTTAATCCTTTTTCGCAAACAAATATGATGAGAGAATCTTTATATTTTTCTTCATCAAATTCATTAAAGCTAATTGCTTTGTGTATACTGAATTTATCAGGCATTAAGTTCACAACCACCGAATCTGTAGGTATATAATTGATTACAAATTCTTCTTCCTTCAACAATTCTTTTATTTTCTCGTCACTTTCATCCAAATCCAATTCTATAGCCTGAGCTATTAGCTTATCTAAAATGCTAAAGTCAATTTTTTGTATATCATTAAAGAATTTGTCTATATCAGCTTTTGGTGTTAATGGTCCAACAGCAATACCACATAATTCTTCAACTTTTAAAGACAATTCATAAGTGCCAATGTTTCGACTTAATGTAATTATTTCCTGTTTATCAAAGCCTATTAAAGGCCTTATGATGGGTAATGAAATACCGAATTCTGCTACTCTTAGATTTCGCATCGTTTGACTTGTTGCTTGCGAAAGTGCTTCGCCTGTAACCAATGCTTCATGACCATTTTTCAAAGCTATTTTTTCCGCAGCTAAATACATAAACCTTCTAAGCGCAACTTGTCTTATCATATTAGGAATCTTCAACATTATTTCTTTTATCATCTCAGCGAATCTTACTACAAAAAATCTAGGTTTATATCCATAAAACCAGTTTTCATATAGAAACTTAGCAACAGAATAAACAGGATATACTTCACTTAATCCTCCGAAAGCGAAATGCAAAAAGTCAACTTTGCAGCCCCTTTTAGCTATAAACCAAGAAGCTACAGGTGAATCGAAGCCTCCTGAAAATAGGCTAAGAACATGCTCTCCAACTCCTATAGGTAAGCCACCTGGTCCAGCAATTCTTTCTTTAAACACATACGCTTTATCATCTCTTATCTCAACATTTATTTCAACATCAGGATTTTCTAAATTGACTTTCAATGCATAAGGCTTAAGCTTAGCTCCTATCATTTTAGCAGCATCCATTGAAGTAAAATCATGTTTACCGCTCCTTTGGCATCTAATGGCAAAACTCTTTCCCTTGACTTCTTCTTTATATCTTTCTTCAATTTTCTGAGCTAGATCTTCGAGATTACTGAATTGAATAACTTCACATTCAGAAAAACTGCTTATTCCAAATATTCTTTTGAATATTGAAGAATCTATGTCTTCATCTTCGACATATATTCTTGCAGGTTCATGTATTATCTTTGCTTCCTTTTCATGTTTCCTGAGTGCATATTTAATATTTTTAATAACTAAATCTTCAAAATAGAATCTAGAACTAGATTTTCTATATGTGACGTCACCGCTAAGCCTTATTAAATAAACTTTCACATTATCTTAAGTTATGTATAGTTACTAATATGATTATGGTATCTTACAAGAATGTGTTATTTCTCTTAACTCTTTTTCTTGACCAAATATTCAGCATTGACCTAGTTCATATTTGTAAATAGTTAAGTTAAATATCGAATTTATTTCTCTAAGATGTTTTAAAAGTATGAGCGTTTTCACAGATACTTCTCTAGATATATCTACGATAGACGAGAATGAAATAAAGCTGAAAAATTTAATAAAAAAAGGCATAGATTATTGCGATTTAGCTATCGTTGGTATTCCTTTTGACGGTGCAACGTTTGGAAGACAAGGAGCTAAATATGCACCTAAGTATGTTCGAGAAGCACTTCACAATCTTAATACATATTCATATCATGACAAATTCTCATTGGATGATATAAAAATAAATGATTTCGGTGATGTTCTCGTTTCGAATTCAGATTTAGAATTAAGCTATAGCAATATAATGAAAGCTTCTAAAGAAGCTTATAATAAAGCTAAAATAGTAGCTTTTTTGGGCGGCGATCATAGCATTACATATTCAACGATTTCAAGTCTCTCAGAACTTGGAAGTGTATCATTAATAATTTTCGATGCACATCATGATATAAGAAAAGTTAAAGATAGATTTAGTACAAGCGGAAAATATCTAAGAGATCTTATAGAAAAGAAGGTAAATTTGAAAAATGTTATTCAAATTGGAATAAGAGATTTTTACAATTCAATAAAATATATAGATTATTTAAAAAAATTTAATATTAAATTCTATACTATCGAGGATATAAGAGAAAAAGGAATACAAAATATTTGCTATCATTTAATTGATGCTTCAAAAGAAGCCGATTATACTTATTTAAGTATAGATTTAGACGTAATAGATGCGATATATATTAAAGGATTGAATTCTCTTTGTGTAAACGGTTTAGCTCCTCATGAACTAATGAAGATGATAAGAGAAATAGCGAAAATTGAAAATTTGAAGGCATTCGATATTGTAGAATTAGCTCCACTATATGAGGAAGAAAAGGTAAGTTGCATGATTGCAGCATACTTAGTTGCTTTAATAGCTTCCTCACATTTTTCAAAATGGAAAAGAAAAGAATAATATTTCTCATTGAAAAGATTGAAGGGATTAATAGGAAGGAATTAGCAAGAACAATAAAAGAAAAGATAAAAGGCATAAAATTGAACGACATTAGAATAGCATCTAAACATATTGAAATAGATCTTTTCGCTGAAGATGTCGAAAAAACGAAAGAAGCATTGAAAGAATTCAAAATCATCGACATTAAGATTGTTAGTGAAGAAAAAATCGAAGATAAATTTCAATACGCTAAGCAACTTTTCAATTCAGAAAGATTTTGGGAAACACATGAAGTATTGGAAAGCGTGTGGCGAGATTCAAAAGGTGATGAAAAGAATATTTTGCATGGCTTGATTTTGATAGCTGCAGCTTTTGTACATTATCAAAAAGAAAGAGAAGAAACATGCTTATCAATTTTAAAAAGAGCTTACGAAGAACTTAAAAAATATGATATTGACTTTCATGGTTTTGACATTAAATATATCAAAAATAAGATTGAAGAAATAATTAAAACAAACGATATAAAAATTTTTAGAATTATTTAAAGAGCCATTTATCTTCAGGCATGTTTAAAACTTTCGCATCTAAAGGTGATTCTTCACACTTTAAGCCTCTAATTAATGCAACAGGAATTCCTTCATCAGCTTGACCCATAACTAATTCTGCAGCACAAGCAATTTCTTCAGCTTCTGCAATGTTCTTTACTTGCAAAATATATCCATAACGATCTTTTTTATTTCTGTAATCTCTGAAAATTCTAATACCGCTTGCTCCTATTGCATAATTTATTTGACCTTCTCTTAACATTCTGCCATAAGTATCTGAAATTAACACGCCTACTTTTTTCCCTGTTCTTTTTTCAATCTCAAATCTTATTCTTTTAGCTGAAGAATCAGGATCTTCAGGTAGCAAAACAACATTCTCAATATTTTCTACATTGCCAACATTAGATTTGTCTATGCCTGCATTTGCACAAATAATACCATGCTTAGTCTCTACTATTATATGTCCTTTAGCTAACTTCACTATTCTTTTAGATTCACGAAGTATTAGTTCAACCAATCTTGGATCTTTATCTGCAATTTTAGCTATTTTTATGGCTTCTTCGCTTGGTTTGACTGAATTTAAATTTACGATCCTATTTTCACTTTTAGAAACTATCTTTTGAGAAATGACTAAAATGTCATCGTTTTCAATTTCTAAACCGTTTTTTCTTATTGCTTCTAATATTATCTCAACTAAATCGTCACCAGGTTTTATATCGGGAATTCCTTCAATTCCGAATATTTCGATTTTCTTCATAAATTTTCTTGATGTATAAAACGCTTTTCTTATTTATATTGAGACTAGCTAGGTATTTCATTCTTGCATAGTCATCTATATCTAAGCTAATTCTTTCATTAGAATAAATGTAAACATTTAGATTTCTGCGTTGAGCATGCTCTAAATGCCTTAAAAAGCTATTTCTTCCTTCACCATATTCAAGCTCAATCTCTTTATCTTTTTTCATGAAAAGAGCATTTGTTCCTGAATCGAATGATGGTGAGATTATCAAATCGTACTCATTAATTAATTTTTTCAAGGTATCTAGGTCTTCTTTTTCAATGAGAGGAATATCAGAAGGAATGATGAGATAACATTCATAACCTAGATTTTTTACTTTGTCTATGGCATTTTTTAAAGCTAAATTTAATTCGCTATTATCTATTATCTGTTCAATTTTCTCTTCATGAATTAAATCAATTTTTTCTTGAGTAACGAGGAAAATTTTATAAAAACTTGAACTAATACAAGCTTCTAGAACATCACTTAGCATCGATAAGCTAAATTCTTTTCTTTGAATAGGATTCAAATAATTACTAAGTCTGCTTTTAGCTAAATCTATTCTTTTTAAAGGTATAATTATGCAGTCTTTCATTCAATTCATGAATTTTTCAAGAATAAACTTCGCTAATCTAATTCTATCGTCAATTGTCTTCAAAGATATGTTAGTTTTCAAAACTTCTATACCTAATTCTTTTATCCTCTCTTCATTCGTATCGCTTTCATCAATAATGATGTAATCCAGCAAGTCTTTATAAATCGTAGCAACACCATATGAGCTAACTTCTATTCCTAGGCTTTGCATTAACTTTCCAGCAGGGCCGCTAAATGGAGCATTTCCTAGAATAGGACTAACAGCAATTTTTAAAGCATCGCTATCTATTAAAATATTTCTAAAGCCTTTAAGACTTAAAATAGGATTTATACTTGTAATAGGATTGCTCGGACCTATAATTACAAGCTTTGAAGATATAATTGCATCGATAGCTTTATCGCAAGGTTTAGCTTCTTCAATGTTATCAAAGATAACAGCTTTTATAGGCATTTCCGCACGATATAAAACCCAAAATTCTTGGAAATGTCTTTTAACAACACCGTCAAAAATATAGGTTGTAACCCTATCGTCGCTCATGGGGATTATATTGCAATCAACATTGAATTTGCTCGCTAAGAATTTCGTAACTTCACATAATTTCATTCCGCTCTTTAGTAAATTTGTTCTAACAACATGGATTGCTAAGTCTTTATCTCCCAGATTAAACCAGCTATAAGTAGGAATTATTTTAGTTATCATTGAATGAAAATTAAAAGTATCATTCTTAATTCCCCATCCTCTTTCATCATCTATCATGCCTGTAGCTGCATAAAGAATTGAATCCAAATCAGGACTTATGTGCAAACCATATATTTCTATATCGTCTGCTACGTTTACAATAGCATTTATTTCTTTTGGAACATACGAATGTAAGAATCCCTCAAAGAGTCTTCTTCCTCCAGTCCCACCTGTTAATATCGCAATCATCTATAATTTTTTGTAATTTTTTATTTAAGATAATATCGTTAAGTTATTATTAAATGAAGGGTAGAAAATATCGTGTCGCAAAAAGCCATTTCATGGACGAACATAATCATAATTTTAAACATAATAGTCTTTCTGATCACTGTTGCTACAGCGAACTTATTTTCTGTAACTTTGAAACTAGATCATGTTGAAATTTTATATAAGGCAAGTCCTGAAGAGGTTTTATTCGGAACAGCTCAAAGAAGCTCATTACCTGATAACGTATATAGAATACCTATTTCTGGTCTACAATTTTACTTAAGTCAAATTAATTTCTTTGTGATCAATTTTCACTTCTATTGGCAACTCATTACTTCGATGTTTGTTCATTTTGGGATTGTACATTTATCATTTAATATGCTTGCTTTATTCTTTTTTGGAAGCGCTGTAGAGTATAGTTTTGGAAGAAAAGGATTCCTTATTATTTATTTCATATCAGGTTTATTTGGAAATTTAGCATCGCTTTTTCTATTAAAATATTTGCCATTCACAGGTGCTGCAGATTTAACTCCTTCAGCAGGAGCTTCGGGCGCAATATTTGGCTTACTAGGAGCTATAGCAATTGCAGGAAGGATGAGTGGAAGATTAGGATCAGCAATTGGATATGCTTTATTAATACTTTTGATCAATTCATTCATTCCAGGAGTCAATCTATTTGCCCATTTATTTGGATTTCTAGGTGGCATACTTTCAGGGTATATAATGATAAAAATTGCATTGCGAAAAAGATATGAAGCTAAATTACTTGAAACCTAATTCTTGCATCTACAACTTTTATGTTAGATTCATAAATGAAGACAGGATTTAAGTCCATTTCGATTATCTCAGGATTCTCTTCGACTAATGAAACAACTTTTTCTAAATTTTCTATTAAAATATTCAAGTCATACTTCTTACCCCTTGAATTTTTCAAGATCAAACCTAGTTTTGTTTCATCTATGAGTTCAAAAAGGTCTTTTTTGTTCACAGGTAAAACCTTAAAGCTAACATCTTTAAAAGCTTCAGTATAAATACCGCCTGTACCGAACATAATCACATGACCGAATACAGGATCTTTAATCACGCCTATTATTGCTTCAATTCCTGGCTTAGATTGTTCTTCAATTAAAATACCTTCAAGAGGTATAGATTTTTCTTGAGCAATATCTGTGAGCTTTTTATATGCTTTGATTAATTCATCTTTCCCGTTTATTCCTAATATTACACCGCCTATTTCGCTCTTATGAATTGCTTTTGGAGAAGTTATCTTAGCTACACAAGGAAAATTGAGCTCGTTTATTATTTTATCTATTTCTTGTTCGTTTTTAACTAAATAGAATTTTGTTGTAGGAATCCCATATTCTTTTAATATGCTTTTTGATTCATATTCAAAAAGAAAATCTCTTCCTTCATTTTTTGCCTTATTTAAAAATGCAAGGAAATTATTTCTTCTCATATCAGAGAATACTTAATTCTAGAATATTCATAAAGCGCATAAATTCCTGTTGCAGCTCTTTCAGGAGTTGTATATGAGGGTATTCCGTTGTTTTCAATTATTCGAGATATCCTTTCAGTCAATCCTCCTCCTACAGTTATCGTAACAATAGGCTTTCCCAACTCTTTTGCATAATAAACATAATCTAAGACTTCGAAATCCAATTGAGGAGTCTGAAATTCTAAGCAAATAACCAATGAGTGAATGTAATCGAGATTTGCAATCTTATTTATTGCTAATCGATAATGCTCAGCTGTAGCATTGGCCGTCAAATCTACTGGATTCCTAACAGAAGCACCTGCAGGTAGATTGTTTCTCAAATAGGTTTTAGTTTCTTCATCTAGCTCAGGAATTGATAAGCCTCTTGATTCAAGAGCATCTACAGCCATAATTCCTATGCCTCCTGTATTAGAAATTACCGCAACATTTTTACCAGCTGGAAGAGGTTGCATGGCTAGAGCTTTAGCCATATCGAACATTTCTTGTATGTTTTCAGCTTCTATAACCCCTGCTTGTTTAAAAGCAGCTTTGTACACGCTATAAGAACCTGCCATAGCTCCTGTATGAGACATTACAGCTTTACTAGAAGCTTCAGTCTTACCTCCTTTTACAACTATGATTGGTTTTTGTAATGCTGTAAATTTGCATGCTTGTATGAATTTCTTTCCTTTACTCTCGTCTAAGCCTTCAATATATACTAAAATTACTTTTGTTTCTTCATCATAAGCTAAATATTGAATTAGATCAGCTTCATCTATATCAATTCTATTACCATAGCTTACTCCTTTTGCAACTCCAATATTTTCTTTAGCCATCCAATCTAAGAAAATAGCCATGACTGCACCACTTTGAGATATTATTGATATGTTACCAGGTTTAGGTTTTTCCATCCTAGTTTCAGGCAAGAAAAGCATGTCCAAACCGCTATAATTATCGAATATTCCCATGCAATTTGGACCTATGACCCTTATTTTGGATTTATTTATGATTTCCTTAAGTCTCTCTTCTCTTTTCAATCCCTCACCTCCAACCTCTTTGAAGTTAGCACTTATTATAACAGCTACTTTTACACCTGCTTTGATGCACTCTTGTAGTACGTTCTCAACCAATTCTGCTTTAACTACTATAATAGCTAAATCGATTTCTTCTGGAACATCTAGAATGCTAGGATATGTTATTCTTCCTAAAATTACTTTAGTATTAGGATTAACAGGATAAACTCTTCCTTTAAATCTTCCTTTTATTAAATTGTTGAATATTGTATATCCAATCTTGCCTGGAGTACCAGAGGCTCCTATAACTGCAACAGTCTTAGGATTGAAAGCAGCATTTAAGCTCTTCAATAAAGAGATTTGGCTCATTATTATGTTTAAGCAAAGGAATTAAAAAGCTTATGCAAGCAGAATTTTGAATAATACGCAATCTTTTAAAATCATAATATTGTTCTGTATAATATAATTATTTAAATTGTTATAATATTTTTAGATTATAATAAGATATTTACAGATTACCTAAGAGTTTATTACTTCGCTTCCAGAAATTGTTCAGCTTCTGTAGATTCCTTCATTGCAGTCGTCGATGCAACTCCTCCAGACACCACTGCTAATACAAGATCGAAATATTCTGTTCCAACTTCTTTTTGATGACTCACCGCAGTATAGCCTTCAGATTGAGCTTGGAATTCTAATTCTTGTAATCTTACATATGCTGAAATCCCTTCAGCCTTGTATGCCTTTGCTAGCTTGAATGTGTAATAGTTTATCAAGTGCCAACCAGCTAACGTTATGAATTGGAACTTGTATCCCATTTCTCCTAACTGATCCATGAATTTTTTAATCTTTGAATCGTCTAGGAATTTCTTCCAGTTAAATGATGGCGATAGATTATATGCTAATAGTTTTCCTGGATAATGAGCACGAATAGCTTCTGCAAATTGTTTTGCCTCTTCCAAATCTGGCTTAGATGTTTCAAACCATAATAAATCTGCATATGGTGCGTAAGCAAGCGCTCTAGTAATAGCATATTCAATACTTCCTTTAATTTCATAATAGCCTTCTATGGTTCTTCTACCTGTTAAGAATTCATTATCTCTTTCATCTATATCATTTGATAAATATTTCGCATTCGTAGCGTCTGTCCTAGCAATTATTACTGTAGGTACTCCTAAAACATCGGAAGCCAATCTTGCAGCGTTCAATACTCTTATAAAGGCACTTATAGGAAGTAGAACCTTCCCTCCTAAATGACCGCATTTTTTCTCCGATGCTAATTGATCCTCAAAGTGAACACCTGCTGCACCTGCTTCTATTAGAGCTTTTGTCAATTCAAAAGCATGTATAGGGCCTCCAAAACCTGCTTCGCAATCTGCAATAATTGGTAATAGATAATCAATATCATGTTTACCTTCAATCCAAGATATCTGATCTGCCCTTAATAAGGCATTGTTCAATCTCCTTACCAAATTAGGGACGCTATTTGATGGATATAAGCTTAAATCAGGATAAGTCTGATTAGCTAGGTTATTATCTGCAGCTACTTGCCAACCGCTTACATAGATAGCTTTCAGCCCTGCTTTAGCCATCTCTACTGCTTGTGAACCTGTCAATGCACCAAACGTCGCTAAATAAGATTCGGTATTCAATAGATTCCAAAGCTTCTGCGAAGTTAATTTAGCTATTGTATATTCAATTCTAATCGATCCTCTTAACTTAACAACATCTATAGCTTTATAATTCCTTTTTATACCTTTCCATCTAGGATCTTCTACCCATTCCTGTTCTAGTTTTTTTGCTTCTTCACCCCATATCTCTCTTACATTCATTTTAGGCTTTATTAGTATCATACTTTAATAGTTATATAAATCTTTAATGTGAACAATATTTTAACAGAACTTGTTTAAAAATAATATTAGTTAACGTCAGCATTCCTTAATAGCAAAAATGTGCATAATAACAAACATGCTCTAAAACATTTATAATCTATAGTAGACAAAGTATGACTAAAATCTCTTAACTTAAGCTTTATTTATCATGAATATGAAAATTAGAGTTCATAGACGTCTTAAACTAATATCGTCTTTCCAAGCTTAACATTCTCAATAATAATTTGAGTATAATGTTTCAAAATATTAGTATTTGATCCTTAGTAATAATCGTAGATGTAATCATATAATTCTAAAATAGATTTATCCAATTCACCTCTCCTCACTTTATCTTCTACAATTTCTCTAAAAGAAAATAAACTATCCATTACCTTCAATCTATTCTCTGGATCTAAGGGAGAAAGGATGAAGAGTATTCTTCCACCATTCATTATGTATTTTGGATATAGCAATTGCTTCATCAATATTTCCATAATAACTGGTGCCATTGCTCTATCGAATCTAGGAGCTAAATCAATAAGCTCTTTTTCTATCTCAATTGGACTAATGTTGAATATTTTCGCTAGTTCCTGAGACGCCTCTTTAGAAGACAATTCTCTAAAAGGTCCTGAACTATAAGCTTTTGATACGATCTTATATACTTCTTTTATGAGATGATCATCTTTTACTTTTCCAAAACGCTCTATTAATCTTTTAGCTACCCTTATATCTTGCTCTCTGTAAAAATCATACGTCCACTCAAAGTGCAACTTCCATAAATTCTCAAAAATATCTTTTACTTTTGTCCCTTTGCTAACCTTAAATACTTCTTCAGCAGGGATTACGCCGTCTTTAGTTAATTTAGGACCTTTAATATATCCTTCCTTAGTTATTTTAGCATCTTTATTTATTACACTCCAAAGCCAAGAAGTAAATATTCTATATGTTGCTAGATCATTCATAAATCTCTGCTTTAGTTCATAATCATCTATTGCTGCAGCCAAGTTACCATTAAGTAATTGGAAACCATAGTTTGCAGCCATATAAAAGGCATGCTGAACGTGCTCAGGTGTAATTTCCCCTTCAGGAATATCATACAATGCATACCAGAGATCTTTTCCTCCCCACAATTCTTTGTTGAAGAATAATTTTTCCGGCGTGTCGATCATATCCTTTGTTATGAGCCAAGGAGTGATTTCACCCTTCTCATTAATGAGACCTAATTTTTGGAAAAGCGCAATTTCTTCGGTTGTTAATCCACTCTCTACGCTAGGTAGTTTTGTTCCTTCAACATCAATATACTGAACAGGCGCAGTTATCATTTCATGTAGTTCTTCTAAACTTGCCCTCAAAGGTTTATTTCCTGCATCTACATAGGCTTCTTCCTTAGTCGCAACCCAGCTCTGTCTAAACATGTCATAGAGCTTGCCTTTTACTTTTCCGCTAATTATATCCTTAAGAGTAATTTTATCTGCAATCTTTTCCTCTGTAAAAAATATTAGCCCTATTAATCTTTCTCTTAGCTTATCCAGCTTTATGCTCCTTAATGCCTTTGCATTATATTTATATCTTCCAAAAGGATCAGTTTGCTGATATAGCATCACTGCAGCCATGCCTCCTACTGGAGCTGCATCTGCTTCTCCATTCTTTGCACCGGCTAATAACATCATTAGCGCATTGTACTTTTGATAAGCCATCATGTTTGGTGAAGTCATAGTAATGTTTTGAGGATCGGGAAGGACTTTTTCTTGAAGCCACATTTCAATTAGACTACCCAAATAATCCCATCTACCGTTATTCGACTTGATCAATCTTTCTCTGAAAATCCATAATATGACTGGAAAGAATCTTCCTGCATTTACTTCCTCATAAAGAAGAGCAATTTTCAACGTGCCAATTTTAAGTCCTAACTTAGATTCTATCTTTCTAAGTATTTTCTCCACTAATAGAGCTTCATCAGGTGTTTGTATTTTTGGCAAATAAAAATATACACTAGAACCTGCACTTTTCAGACTCTCATAGTTATTCAAAGTATAGATAACAGCAGATACAATTATAGCTGGTACAGGCTTGCCACCAAATGTTATATCAAAATCAAGAACATGTAAACCAGGAAGTCTGTGAAAAATGGCAGGCCATTTCTCTCTAGGTTTGTTTAAGCTATAGATTTTTCCTTTCTCATGATAATAACTTGGAGCTTTACCAGAAAGAAAATGTTTTACGTTTTTTCTAGCTTCCCATACATCTGCGATTTCTTTGCCTGAAGCATATGGAACATACCATGCAGGTGAGGCATCTTCTTCATCTTCCATGGCTGATGCTACATCTGCATTTATTTGATGATAAGCTCTGCTTAAAGGATACCATGGTCCAGTGATTTCTAATCCTGGATTTTTAAGAGGATGCACATCATTTGGTATTGGCACATTTGCATTTAATCTCCATGCTAGCTTAGATTGTATCCCAAGGAAATTATCCATCATGCCTTGAATGATTTCTCTGAAAGTTCTTTTATTTCCGTCAGCATCCATAAACAATTCATCAAAAGCAGGGAAAGAACCCTTAACTGCTACAGGTTCCTTAGATTCTAACCATTTTCTTCTCTTGTTAATTATTCTCCTTATCTCTTCGCCGAATTCCTTTACAAGCTCTTCAATTAAATTTTCAACACTAACAATTCTTTCATTTATCTTTTTATCTCCGAAGAGATCACTATATTTTTGATATACTTTTTCAGGAATTTTTAATTCCGATGACACTTATCAAAATTTTAATTAAAATATATTAAATTGAAGTGTGCAATGAGTTTAAATTATGGGATAAAACTAGGTAAAGGGAGGCCTCGCGTTGAACCCCAATATTTTATATCTAATCTAGAATTTCCAAATAAAGCTATCTTAGTTTTTACAAATACAATGGTTAATGCAATAAAAAAATTAACTAAACCAATCGATGAAATTAAATATCCAAGTAATTATCCGTATAGAGTGATGTATAAAGATGCCAAACTGTCTGTTTTGGGACCATGTTATGGAGCTCCTGCAACAATAGTTGCTTTCGAAATAGCCATTGCACATAAAATAAATAAGTTTATAATTGTTGGTGAAGCTGCTGCTATAGATCCTAGAGTTAAGCTTACAGATTTGGTTTTGCCTATATGGGGAATTAGAGAAGAAGGGACGAGCTATCATTATAAACCTCCTGATTACATACCTAAGTTAAATAATTATATACAAAATGAGTTGATAAACACTATAAAAGAAAGAGGATATGAAAACAAGTTACATATTGGAGGAGTTTGGAGCATAGATGCATTTTTTAGAGAAACTGAAGATAAGATAGAGGAATATAGAAATAAAGGAATATTATGCTTAGATATGGAATCTACTGCTTTGATGACAGTTGCAGATTATAGAAACGTAGATATTGCAATTTTGCTAGTAATTTCTGATTTATTATATGGCGAGAAATGGATAAGCAGTTGGAGAACTGAAGAGCTAAGAGTAATGGAGGAAGAAGCTGTTCATATTGCTTTAGAAACAATATATAAATTATAACGAATTCGAAAAATATGAAGAAGGAATAATTTTATGAAATCCTTTCTTAGCATGAAGATATTAATAATAAGTAGTGAGCTTAAAGATATAATGGTTTAAAAAGTTAATTATGCATACATGGGTTAATTATAATCTTTAATTAACGCCAATATCTAAATTGCAATACATTCTCCTACTATCGAAAAATACTCATAACTATTCGATAACCTTATTTTGCTCAATAACAACATAATTCCTATCCAATGGAAAAAATAGTCATCGCAATTGGAGGTAATGCAATCGAAGAAGTTAGTGCTTTATATAAAGTTTGTGCACAAATTGCTCTATTGCATGAAAGGGGCTTTAAATTGGTTTTAACACATGGAAATGGGCCTCAAATCGGAGAATTGCTACTTATGCACGAGGCTGTAAAAAATAAAGAAAGCTTAGATACGTTAGTTGCCATGACTCAAGCTCAAATTGGCTATAAAATCCAACAAGCCTTGCAATATTATCTCAAAAGCAATGATAAGATATATGTGATAATAACAAGAGTGTTAGTTGATAGAAAGGATGAAGCATTCTTGAATCCTACGAAGCCTATAGGGCCTTTATATGACGAAGAAGAAGCCTTGAAACTAATTAATCAAGGATATACGTTGAAAAAGGTTACGATGGGAGATAAGATAGGATATAGAAGAGTTGTACCTTCTCCAAGACCTATCTCAATCTTAGAGATAAATGCAATTAAGAAACTAAGTGAAGAAGGAATTGTGATATCTTGCGGAGGCGGAGGAATACCTGTTGTAATTAATGAGAAAGGATATATTGAAGGTATTGAAGCAGTAATAGATAAAGATTTAACTAGCTCCTTGTTAGCAAGCGAATTGAAATACGATAAACTTTTAATAGCTACAAATATTGAGAAAGTTAAACTGAATTTCATGAAGGAAAATGAAAAGAGCATAGATGAAATGAGTTTAGAAGAAGCTAAAAAATATCTTGATGAAGGACACTTTCTTGAAGGTAGTATGAAGCCAAAGATAATTGCATGTATAAAATTTTTAGAAAATGGAGGAAAGCAAGCTATAATTACATCAACCGACAAGATATTAGAAGCAATATACGGTAATGCAGGAACAAAAATCACTAAGTAAATTCGTTCCTATCATACTTTATGTAATATATGGTTTACTCATAACTTATCCATTGATATTCATAGGAATATATGCATACAGCTTAAATGGGATTTTGGCAACAGCTTTGATATATGCTGCTTCTGCTTTTTCAATGGGAATAACTCCAATATTCATTGCACCGATTTCAGATAAAACAGGCTATAGATTGAGATATGCAATAACTTCTTTGTTGATTGGATCAACGATGCTTTTACTTTCTACTTTCTTTGAAGACAATAGAATAATCACTATTTTGATTCTAATACTTGCTTCTGCAATATTGCAGATCGGTCAGCCATTGTTTGTTTCTTATGAAACAGAAAGAAGTAAACAAATGGGAAGCTCGGTAGGTAAAGTTTTTCTTTATATAAACTTAGGTTATTTTATAGGAAGCATATTATTTGGATTTATAATTTATTACTTAAGTTTCAGAGTTACATCAATTTCAATAAGTCTATTAGGTATTTTAATATCAATAATTTTTTTATTTTTTAAAGAAGAACGAATTTATAATCCAAATTATCATGATATTAATATAATTAAATTATTTAAAGCTACATCGAAAATTACTTTGATATACTCTATGCTTGTGTTTGCACCTGCTTTTGTATATTCTATAGTGCCTGTATATTATGTAACTGTACTGAAGGGTAGCGTGTTAGATTGGGGATTAGTTAATGCACTCTCAACATTAGCAGGCATGATAACTTCACCCTATATAGGTAATCTCGTAGATAGATTGGGCACAAAAAGAGTGTTATTGATAGGTTCAATATATTACCCGGCTTATTATGCAACGTTGCTAATTTATCCAGACTTAATTATATTTGCTATATTTTACGCAATGCCATTTTGGTTATTCATTTGGATACCATTATTCTCACATTCAGCATTGATAAGCGAGAAATTCGATAGAGCTACATATGTTTCAAACATGAACTTATTAATTGGATTATTTAGAACTTTAGGAGGGATAGTCGCAGGTATTCTGCTATCTTTTGTAGATATAACAGCTTTCTTATTATTCGCCACAATTATAAGCATAGCTATACCTCTCATATTACTTTTCTCTAAATGAATTATTCTACACAGCAACTCATCATGCTAATATTCCTTAAAAATGATTGAGCTGCCAACTTTATGCTCTCTGAAAGTGTTGGAAATGCATGAACAGTATCGATGATATCATTTATTGTCAATCCTAATTTTATGGCCAAGGCTCCTTCAATTATATATTCTGAAGCCATATAACCTAAAACATGAAGCCCGACAATTTTACCGCTATTAGGATCAGCAACTATTTTTATTAATCCTTCTTCGTTCATAATTAAAGCTTTAGGTACATCTTTGAATCTTACAATGTTGCATACACAACTTCCAAATTTGTTTACAAACTCATGCTCCAAATATCCTACTGATGCAAGTTGTGGATTCGTGAAAACAACCCATGGGACATGATTATAGTCAATCGTTGATTTTATACCAAAAATGTTATTCGCAGCAATCACTCCTTCTCTAGCTGCTAATGTTTCGAGCATTAATCTCTTAGAAACACAATCACCTGCAGCATATATTTTAGGATTGCTTGTTTGCATCATTTCATTTGTTATGATAAAACCTCTTTTATCTGCAACGACATTAGCCTTATCTAATCTTAGTTCCTCTGTATTTGGATTTCTTCCTGTTGCAACTAAGATTTCATCAACTTCTAAAAATTCTTTTCCTTTGGCAGTCAATACTTCCAAAATTTTATAACCCGACTTCTGTTCAATTCTTGAAATTCGAGCTTTTAAATAAAATTTCATTCCTTCTTCTTCAAGAATATTCATTAAATATTTTGAAAGTTCAGGTTCAGCTTGAGGAACTATTCTATCCATCGCTTCTATGACGAAAACTTGTGATCCAAAATGTTGAAAAGCTTGGCCTATTTCTAATCCTATTGCTCCTCCTCCTATTATAGCTATCCTAGAAGGCAAGTTATTTATTTCCCAAATATTGTTGCTAGTAAAGAAGTTAACTTTATTTAAACCTTCTATATTAGGTATGCTAGGCCTTGAACCAGTAGCGATTATTATATTTTCAGCGCTGAAATTTTTTCCATTAACTTCTATTTCATTATTCGAAATAAATTTTGCTTTTCCTTCAATATATTCGATGTTAGGATATGCTTTTAGAACATCTTCATATTTTGTTTTCCTTAAACTTAAGACAAAATTTCTTAAACCCTCCATTACTTCTTTGAAGTCTAATTTTGCTTTTTCCAATACTAAACCTTGATATTTTTTCTTATTTGAATAGAAATAAGAATGAGAAATTTCAAGCAAATACTTTGAAGGAATGCAACCTACATTAACACAAGTTCCTCCTATAGGTCCTATACCTACCATTAATATGCTAGCTGTACCTTCGCTTAGTTCTGTAGCCTTAATTGCTGCAGCGAACGAAGCTGCTCCATTTCCTATAATAATTAAATCATATCTCTTAGCCATACAATACTATAAAAAATAAAGTATTTAAACTATAAAGTTTATAGTTTGATAGTAATGGAAGCGGATAACGTTATTTGCCTTTGTCCTATTGAAGGTATAATAGATTTAATAGCAAAAAAATGGTCTTTGTTGATAATTAACGAACTAGGTAATCATGGAAGTCTGAGATTCAATGAATTGATGAGGGAATTAAGACCAATAACGCCTAAAATGCTATCAGACTTATTAAAAGAATTAACTAAAGAAGGACTTGTAAAAAGAAAAACTTATAATACAATTCCTCCGAAAGTTGAATACAGTCTCACAGAAAAAGGAAAAGAATTGAGAAAAGCAATAATTCCATTGATTCAATGGGCTTTCAATTATGAAGGAGCTGTTTTAGCGCATTGTTCATGTAGCCTCATCGAAAAAGGTAAGCCAGTGAATATAAAATTTCAAACATGATAATTATTGATAAATAACTAAATTATTTAATTTTTTATAAATTATATAAAGTTTCATGCATTTTTATAATATAGCAACTATAATTTTTGATAGTATATAATTTAAATAGATGAAAACTAAATAAAATTTTGTGAGAAACGAAGCCTTTCAATTAATCAAAGATGTATTAATAGAGAGAAAGAAAGAATTTATTACGATCATCTCTGCATATGTAATATTCTACATGTTTTCAACAGGAATGATATCTTATGTCAACTACGATCTTAGCCGTGTGATTTCTTATTTTCCGTATGTATCAATGAGCAATTTAGGAATTGCAATAGCACTATCTAATCATTGGCTCATTGTTATTTATTATTCAAACTTAATAGCGATGATAACTACTGGTTTTTTGATCACTTTAAACATTCTATTGTTACTTTATAGCAGAAAATATGCATGCTGTCAAGTAAATAAAAAGGAGAAGGTAACTTTGGCAAGCAGTTCATGGCTTGCTGCAATACCTGCTATACTTGGAACAGTTGCATGTTGTGGTGGAGGATTAATTCTTGCTCTAATAAGCGTTGTAGGAACTGCAATTATACCTATCATATCCTTTTTAATACAATACAACTTTCAAATTTCCTTAATATCCATTGGTGTTCTTTTATTAACTAACTACATAACACTTAGAAGGCTCCTTTCTAGAAATGGAAAAAGTTGAATTAAAAGAATTCGTCGTAGAAAACATTACTTGTAATCTGTGCGTTAAAATAATATCGAAATACATATCAGCTATTTCAGAAATTCAAGAAATTATTCCAGACTACAATAAAAAAATAGCCAAAGTAATTTTAAAACATCCTAAAAGTAAAGAGGAAATAAAAAGAGCATTAGAAGAAGCATCTAAAAGCACATTCGGATTTCATAATTACAAACTGATTGAGAACTAGTTCGTCTAAGAAAACCCAATGTTATGTTAACTTTATTCATCTAATCTTCATTAATTCTTCTACATTAATATTTTTTAATTAGAATTTTAAATTTATAACATACTTATTGTTTCATTAAAAAACTAGAATTGTTTCAATCATAGAGATAACAAATACCTTATAGAATTTTAGAATATCCTTATTGCCTAAAAGGAAAGATTAAGAAAGCATTTTTGATCATTCTTCGATTGAGGTTTATTTCATCATAATGCATGAATTAATGTTATTAATGTATTGCGCTTAAAATTCTTATTATGGAAGAGATTCTGAAGCTAAGAAATGAAATACCTAAGTTCTTTGAAGAATTGAATTATGAACTATATCTCAATTATTCGGGACAAAAAGCTTCATTAGAAACATCTAAAATATATGCAAAATATCCTCATTTAAAGAATAAGGAATTTATCTTAAAATTGAAAACTCTAACTGATAAAAGTGCTAGATATCTAGCCTCTTTCTTAATGGAAAATTACATTTGGTCAAGCATCAGCAAAATAAGAGACAAAATTTCAACCTTAGAAACTAAAATCGAGTTGGAATACAAAGGAAGAAAGATAAGCTATAGATCTGCACCTAACTTTATAGCTAATGAAGAAAATAGGGAGGAAAGGAGAAAGCTGTATTATGCTAGGATCAAGGCTTCTTACAAAATCAACAGATACTTAATCATGCAATGGAGAAAATTTCACGAATTAAGTAAGGAGCTAGGATTTGCAAATTATTTAGAATATTGCGCATACAAAAATCTAAAAAATTACGATGAACTTAAAAAGCAAGCTGAATTATTCCTTGATAGAACAAAAAGCCTTTATGCAGATTTGATGAAAGAAGAATTCAAAAAAATTGGGTTAGATTTCGATGATAGCGAAAGACATGATTTAGCTTTCTTCTTCAGAGCATCAAAATTCGATAAGTTATTCCCTAAAGAAAAAATGCTCGAAATTTTCAATAATTTTCTAGAAGATTTCAAATTAAGTTTGAAAAACTATCCTAGCATAATTCTAGACTTAGAAGAAAGAGAAAAGAAAACTACTAGAGCTGCAGTATTCCCAGTAGATATACCAAATAAAATTTATCTTGTAGTATATCCTAAAGGAGGTCAAGATGATTATCTAGCTTTATTCCATGAAGCAGGCCATGCATTTCATTTCGCAAACATATCAAAGGATACTTTACCTGAGTTCAAATATCTTGGACCTTCTTCATTGACTGAAACCTTTGCATTTCTATTTGAATACTTGTTATTACAAAGAAGCTTTCTAAAAAGATATTTGGTAGTCGATGAAGAATATTTGAGATTCCAGTACCTCTATAAATTATATTTCCTCAGAAGATATTGTTCAAAATTACTTTATGAAATCAAGCTGAATAGTGAAGGAATCGAAAGAAAATCAGGATATGAATATAAGAAAATCATGGAAGCTAATATGATAACTAAACACGAAAGAGCAAGCTTTTTAAGTGACATAGATCCTGGGCTTTATACTGCAGAGTATCTTGAAGCATGGTTCTTCGAATCACAGCTTAGAAGTCATTTAATTGATAAATTCGGAGAAAAATGGTTTACTAGCGAAAACGCATTAAATTATTTGAAGAAAATCTGGTCAAGAGGATTTGAGCATACAGTTGAAGAAATAGCAAAAGAAATAGGATTCAAAGGTGTTGATTCGGGCTATGTTTACGAAGAAATTGTAAAGAATCTTAGCAAATAATGTTAATGATGTCGAGATATTCGAACTTCTAAGCAAACCTTACATCATCTGTTTAGAACTTATCATTAACTTTAAAAGAACTCTTTTTTATTAGGCCTGCTCGAATAAGTAGTCTAACCTTTATCCCCCTAAATGACGAGGCTTTTATTTCTTTGTAATGATCTTTAAGAAAGCTTTGATAAATAATTCAAAATGCCACTCACAGTTACATAAACACTTTGAATAGCAGAGCTCGGAAGATTTTCTATTTTAGCTTCATTCTTAACTTTCTTCAACATGGTTTGCAATATTTCTTCTTTTTTAAAATTCGCTTTAACTAGCTTCTTAATTTCTTCCATCCATTCATTTATCTTCAATTTTGTCAATTCAAAGATATTCTGAGGATCATTTCTAACACCGAAATGAGGAACTAAAAGCATTCTAGGCTCATAAGAAGATAAATTATCTACAGTTTTCATAGCTTGAATTGGGTCGAAGCTAGGAGGTGGAGTAGTAGGTATCATGATATTAAGCTTAGGTTGAACAATTCCTACAGCATCTGCAGTGAATAATGCTTTTTTCTCGATTAGCAATATGGAGATTTGATGAGGGGCATGGCCTGGAGCATATATGCATCGCAATGTTAAATCTCCTAATTTTAATTCAAGTTCATCCTTAACGATGTTAATTCTTTCAGCATTTACAGGCAAAGGCAATCCAAAGCTTTTAAGCTTTTCTTCGCCGAATATTTCTTTAGCGCTTTCTATTAACTTTGAAGGGTCTACGAGATGTCTTTGCGCTCTTTCATGAGCAATTATCGTAGCTTTCTTAGCTATATTAGCAATATGCCCTGTTGCTCCTGCATGATCTAAATGAACATGCGTTGGTATTATATAAGTTAAATTACTAGGTTCAATTCCAACACTCAATAAAGCATTAATGACATTCATGTAAGTTGAGGCATATCCTAAATCAATCAATGCAAACTTATCGCCAGATTTGACCAAATAGCACGCAACTGCTTTCTCCTCGTTATATGCGAAAGTATCAATTAGATAGATGTTCTCAGTTATTCTTTCTATTTTCACATAGCATATTATGCATGCTCTTTTTATATCTTTTGAATGTTAGAGTATTGATGATTAAGGTAATACGAGAATCAAAGATTTTGAATATGATCGAGAATATTTCACAAAAGACTTTAATTGCTGAAGCTGTATCTACATGGAGCAAAAAAATTCCTCAGGAAATTGAAAGAGAAATGGATGATGCAGAATTTGTGAACAAAATGAAAGTAATAAAAGAAGCAGTAAGAGATGGCTATTCTTCCATATTAGAGATGCCAAACATACATGTTCAAGCAATAATGCCTAGACTTGATACTTTAACTTTGGTATCCTTCTCAACTGGAGCAAATTTTCTTCAACAATCCTTGAGATATACAGTTCCTTTAATAAAAGAAGAAAAAGAAAAGTTTTCTTATGTATTCATACCTAATTCTTTGAAATCGAAAGAAAATGCAATAATTAAACATGTCGAAAAAGGATTCGAGCTATATAATGAATTAGTTCAAAATTTAAATGTCTTAGAAACTAGAAAGCCTGAGGAAGATGCAAGATATCATTTACCGATTTGTATAGGAACTTTCATTTCAGCAAGCTTGAATTTGAGCCATATTGTTCATATGCTTAGCTTAATTAAAGTGCATGAAGAAAACAATATTCCAATACCTTCTACTTGGAAATGTTTTGTTGAAGAATTAGTTAATAAAATAAGTTACAAAGAATTTGTTTATAATATAGCTAAAGAAATAAAAATTGGAAAATTTTATCCGAATTCATATCCATTAATTACAAATAATATTATGAAAAAAATAGAAAAAGATTTTGAAATAAATGGAAAAAACGAAATAAAATTATTAAATTATAACTTGAAAATTCTTGAATACTTTACAAAAGATGAAATAAGAAACATAATAATAAAAGGAATAAATAACGGTGAGTTTAATGACTTCAGCGATATAGTATTCGAGTTCGCAGTAAAGGAAAGCGGAATAGCAAGACACCAAATTATAAGACATCGAACAATTCAGCAACAAAGCATAAGTATTTATGATGTAGCAAAAAGATCTGAAATTTTGATTCCAGCATCGATTAAGCAAAGCAAGCTAATAAATCACTATGTCGACTATTTGAATAATTCAATTTCCTTGTACGAAGATTTGAGAAATGAAAGTGAGAATGATGCAGTGTTAATTTTACCTTCTAATTTAGCTTTTGTTAGTAAATTAAGGATTGATGGATATAATATATTCAATTTTAGAGGATTTTTGGGTAATAGATGTTGCGAATTAGCACAAGCTGAAACTCAACTCATAGCTAGCTTAATAAACAATAAAATAAAAGAAGTCTTCGAAAAAGAAGGATACAAAGAATTGACTTATATCTTACATGCTAATTGCTTTAAGCTTAGAAAATGTCCTGAATTAATTGAAAGAGCAATGTATTGTAGCATATTTAAGAATAAAAGTTTCGAGAAACCATTATTTAGCTAGATTACTCAAAATCCTTGAATAGTTTATTGAATTTCAAAAAACATTCATATAATTTATTTCAGTTCTTAATAAGGGCAAATATGAATAAGATATTAGCTTTAATTGCAAGTCTCATAGAAGATTTCATATTTATAATAGTTTTGCTCATAATCTTACCTTTATTGGGTATTTATTTACCAAGTTGGTTCATAGCTTTGATTTTAGCTATATTGATCATAATTAGCGCAATAACTTATAGAGCGCTTAGCGTTCTGAAGAAACCTGCAATTTTAGGCATAGAAGTTTTAATAGGAAAAACAGGCGAAGCAATTTCTGATTTCAATCATGAAGGTTTAGTTTATTTAGAAAACGAAGTATGGACAGCAATATCGAGAAATGGAAAAATAAAGAAAGGAGATAAAGTCATAGTTAGAAATATTCAAGGAACCAAATTGATTGTTGAAAAGATTTAAATTTTGTATTTCAACAAAAGGCTAGAATTGCTCACCACGCTTATTGAACTCAATGCCATAGCTATTGCAGCAAAAATAGGATTTAGCAATATTCCTGCTATCGGATAAAGCAAACCTGCAGCGATTGGAATTAGAATAATATTATAAAAGAAAGCCCAAAATAGATTTTGCTTTATTTTACTATAAGTTTTCTTGCTCAATTTGATAGCCTTGACAACATCCAATATAGAATTCTTAAGCAATATTATTCCACCTGTTTCTTTAGCGATATCAGTACCGCTTCCTATAGCTATGCCAACGTCTGCAACAGCTAATGCTGGAGCATCATTTATTCCATCACCTACCATGATTACGACTTTTCCTTCATTCTTTAAGCTTTTCACTATATCAGCTTTCTGAACGGGCATTACGTTTGCGAAGAACTTGTCTATGCCTAATTCTTTTGCTACTGCATTAGCTACTCTTTCATTATCTCCTGTAATCATAGCCACTTCAATATTCATCTTTTTAAGCTCTTCAATCGCACTTCTTGCTTCTTCTCTTATTGTATCTGAAAAAGCAAATATCGCAATTATTTGGTTGTTTAAAACTAAATAAGATAATGTCTTTCCTTGATTTTCTAGATCTTCAATTATCTTCCTTTTTCTTTCATCCAATTCAATTCCTAACCTTTTAATTATTCTTTCATTTCCGAAATAGATTTCCATATCTTTTATTCTTCCCTTCACGCCTTCTCCAGCGATTTCTTCAAAGTGATCTAGTTCAGATAGTTCAAGCTTCCTTTTGATTGCTTCATCAACTATTACTTGAGCTAAAGGATGGTTAGACAATCTTTCCAATGAAGCTACAAGGCTTAAAATGCTGCTTTCATCATTTTTAGAAAATATGATTATATCAGAAATTTTTGGTTTCCCATAAGTCAATGTTCCTGTTTTATCAAAGATTACGACATTTGCTTTATGGATTTTCTCTAAATACTCTCCTCCTTTAATTAGTATACCTTGCTTAGCTCCTTTTGAAGTTGCGATCAACAATGCTGCAGGTGTTGCAATTCCTAAAGCACATGGACATGCAATTATTAAAACTGATATTAATATTGAAAGAGAAATTGCTAATGGTAAATTCCAAGCCAAATACCAAAATGCAAAAGAAAATATCGCTATTAAAACAACTATAGGAACAAAAAATGAAGCTATCCTATCTGCAAGTCTTTGAATGGGTGTTCTAGATAATATTGCATCTTCTACAGTTTTAATTACTTGAGATATAAGCGTTTCAGCCCCTACTTTCGTTACCTTAATTTTTAGGAAGCCTGTTTTGTTCATAGTACCGCCTATGACTTCATCGCCTGCTTTTTTCTCGATAGGTATACTTTCACCAGTTATCGCTGATTGATCTACATATGAATAACCATCAATGACTATTCCATCACTTGGAATTTTCTCACCAGGCTTAACTAATATTATATCTCCTGCGTTCAATTCATCTACATTAACTTCCAATTCTTTCCCCTCTTTCAATAACCTTGCTCTTGAAGGTTGAAGTTCTAAAAGACTTTCAAGAGCTTCTGCTGCTCTATGTTTCATTATTCTCTCTAGCGTCCTTCCTAATAAGACAAAACCAATTATTAATGTAGATTCAAGAAAATAACCCATGTTTGCTTCAATTATTTTAGGAATTAAATTAGAACTCTGAAGAACAAAAATTAAACTATATATCCATGCTGCTGAAGTTCCTATTGCAATTAAAGTATCCATGTTTGCTTGCCTAGCTTTAATAGCATCAATCATGCCCTTGTAAAAAACTAAGCCTGGATAGAATTGAACAACCGTAGCTAAAATTAAAAGGATCCAATTCGAAAAATTAATGATCTCTAAAAATAAAATTATTATGCCAAATGAGATAGCAAGAAAAGTAAGAATTTTTAGATTTCTTATTTCCTTCAAAGGAGCTATAAAAGATTCAAGGCAACCTGAGCTGCAAAAATAATAAGTAGTCCCCCTTCGTGTTATCTTAAAGGGAGTTTTGTTCTCATCGACATACATTCCGCAAACTAAGTCTTTAGCCACGGAATTACATGCGGTAAACTTTATATAAAGCTTTAAAATTAAAACTAAAAAAGATATGGCTAAAGCTATAGATCCTGTTTGCAAAATGGAGGTAGATACCTCAAAAGCAAAATTCAAGAGCGATTATAAAGGCAAGACATACTATTTCTGCTCTGAAAACTGTAAAAAGAAATTCGATAGTTCACCAGCTACATACGTTAAGTAAAACAAAAATTAAAAAATAAAAATATTATTTTAATTTTTTAATCTTCTTCTTGATCTTCTTCTCCTGCTGGATGTATAATTAATAAAGGCTCGTTTTTAACATCTTCTGACTTAGGGTGTTGACTTACTACATAGTTTATTACAATATTTACAGTATATGTACCGTTCATTAAAAATAGAGTATACTTAGTATTATCTAAGTTTAATTTTATTATGTTATTTGCAATTGTTATTGTAATATTAAATTCTGAAAATACTTTCTTTAATTTCTCAACATGCTTTAATGCAATAGTATAATTACCTGAATCTTTTATTATTATCGTAGCGTTATCTTGAATAGTTCCTTTTCCTCCTGGAGAAAGTTTTCCTAGATCGAAATGAGCAGGAATTATTTGAGCTTCTTCCTCTCCTTGTACTTTATAACTTATAAAAGCAAATGGACCGTAACCGTGGGATGCCATAACTCCTACAGAAACACTTATTGTTGCAAGCAACGCTATTGCTATTATCGCTATTTTATTGCTAAGTATGGACATCATAGGAAATTGGATGCAGAAAATCGATATAACAAAATGCTTTTAGACACTTTACTAATTTTGTAGAACGCAATGTTCAACGTTTTTTAGAATTTATAAGCTCTCTAGATATGAGATAATCGATAATTTGTTCAACACATTCATTAGGATTTAATTTATTAGTCTCGAGCACCAATTCAGCATTGTTAGATTCTTCATAAGGATCTTGGAGACCAGGAACCGTCGATGCTAAGCCTTTTTTAGCAGCTTCATATATTCCTTTCTTGTCTCTTTTCATGCAAGTTTCAATATCACACTTCAAATAAACTTCAATGAAATTTTTAATTTGAGATCGGGCTTCATCTCTATAGCGCTTTTTATTACCTGTAGCAGCAATTATAACATTAACTCCATTATCAACAAGCAATTTTGCAATATAAACAAGAACACTATAAAACCAGTCTCTTTCTTCTAATGAATAGGTAGGTTTAGGAGTTAATATTTTCCTCAGCTCATCCGAATCAAGAATTTGAACTGAAATTCCCATGTTTTGCAACGCATTCTTAAGTAGAGAAGCAATTGTAGATTTACCTGAAGCAGGTAAGCCAGTAAGCCAAATACAAAAAGATTTCATGAAAAGAGTGAATTCACAGACTTATAGTCGAAATGCTCACTCTCTAGAACATTGTTTATGAAATTGAAGAGAGCCTTTCTTGTTTCATATTTCAAATTAGGATACCAAATAGGACTCGCTATGACAAGAGCACGCCATGCATAAAACGGCTGCAGTACTCTTAATATTTCTTCATCATTTGTTAACTTTAAATAATTTTCAAAAAATTTTTGATAAAGAAATTCAAAAGGACCTTCTAGTCTATTCCATCTTTGTAAAGAGAAGAAAATATAATTTATCGTAAGAGCAGTTAAATCATCTGCAGGTTCTCCAAATTCTCCTCTGCTCCTATCATTTAAAACAAAATCAGCTTCATCAACAAAGAATATGTTCCAAGGATGGAAGTCTCCATGAATTTGACTAGCTCTATGAATGAGCTTCTTCAATTTCCATCTCCATTCAATTAATCTTTTTTCTATTTTTATGAAAAAGTTTTCATCATAAAATTCACTCTTTGTAGGATAACTATCGATTAAGCCCATAATACATTCTCCATGACCTAGAAGTTCTCTTATTCTGCGAACGTATATTTCTTTATCCTCTGACTTGACTGAATGAATTTCAGCAAGATAATTAGATAGCGAAATACAACGCTTTATATCAAGCTCATTTAAAGAAGCTGTATCCCTTATTCTTTCTAAATCTAAATAATATAAATTACCTTTAATGAATTCAACTAAAATGAAGGGTTCGCTGAATTTCAAAAGAGGAAAGAGTTTGCCTTCTTCATTAAAATAACCTAAAGCTAAAGCTCTTGCATGCTTAGGCAACTTATTATAAGATTCATAAGCCAAAATAAGAGAATGAAATCTATCAGCTCTATATTCATGACCAAATCTATCAGCCCGCATAGTTTCAAGAACTGCTTTTTTCAATTCTTTTTCAACTTGAAAAGTTATGATTATGGGCATGCCATAGCCGTAGCCTTTTAAAGATCCTTCTTTTATTTCTATTCCTTCTACGCTAACTAACTTAACGTCTTTATGAAATATTTCTTTTAAGAATTCTTCGATAAATTCTAATTTTACATTCATAACTAAATCATTTATTATAAATTAAAAAGCCAATATTCAAGACCTATTCTTGTTTCACTTCCATGCCCAGGATAAACAATTGTTTCTCTTGGCAATTTAGCAAGCTTTCTTAAGCTATTAAGCATATCTTGTTCATTGCTATAAGGAAAATCTACTCTCCCATATGTGCCTAGGAAAAGCGTATCGCCTGAGAACAAAACTTTTTCCTCATCATTATAAAGACATATTGAACCTGGCGTGTGACCTGGAGTATGAATGACTTTTAATTCAAAAGAACCAATATCTAAAGTTTCTTCACCTTTCAAAGTTATATCTGGTTCTTGATATTCTAAATCTTCAGTAATATAAGGATATTTTTGATTAAAGAATTCTTTCATCAAATCTTTGTCTTTTTCATGAATTGCAAGAATAGAATTACTTAATAAAGATTTCAATTTTTTATTATGTGCTGTATGATCGATATGAGCATGCGTATTTATTATGTATCTAACGTTTAGCCCTTTATTCTTGACAAATTTATATATTTCTTCAGCACCAAGCGCTACATCAATAATACATGCTTGCTTTTTTTCTTCATCATATACGATATATACATTATTGTCTAAAGGAGGAAGCATCAGAGTCTTTATTTTCATATCTAGATTTTATTGTATTAGCTAATATATGAGCACGCTCTAATGGAACAGATACACAGCCTTCGATGGTTCTTTTAAATATATTGAACGCACCTTTCAAAGTAACTCTTTGACCTACGCTGACAAAATATTTTCTGTTACAGACTTTAATTATAAAGGCGATTTCTTCATCACCGTCTTTTAAAACTCCTTCATCATTAAACCATTCAATCTTTCCAAATAATCTGCTTTTTGCTACTCCTATTGTAGGCCAATCGAGCATGAATCCTACAAAACATGCGAGGCCAGCTCTATAAGGATGTGCTTCTCCATGTCCATCCACTAAGTAAACATCAGCCCTCATGCTTGCTTTCTTTGCTAAATTTACCATTTGAGGCCCTTCTCTCAGGAATAACAGTGTAGGTATATAAGGGAATTTGACTTCATCTATGCTATATTCTTCATGCAGGACTTTTCTCTCATTTATATCATAAAAAGAAATAGCAGTGATAATTTTATTACCTAAGTATGCAGAATCTAAACCTGCTACGACTTGAACATTTTCAGGATCCTTCTTAATCAAATTCTTAGCTATGAATCTTTGAATTGTTCTAGCTTCGTTAACGTTTATTTTCCCTTCTTTTAATTTTCTTAATAATTCATCAATTGATTCCACTAAGATATAAAACTAAAAAGAAATTAAGGAATTGTTGCTCTCCTTATTGCTTCAACAATTTCTTCTTCATCTATTCCATAAAGTTCAACTTTTCCTACTTTTATGTATCTCTTAACATATTCTTCGATATATGATTCATCAGCAGGTGCAAACTTAAGACCAGCTTCGAGAGCTTCCAAGGCTTCTGGAGGATAAATGTAGAAATCACCTGATATGTGTATATTCATTATCAAGCCACGATCGGTTGAAGCTAAAACAGTTATGAAACCTGTCTTTGTATCGATAGTTACAGCTTTAACATCAGAGGAAGCATTGATATTCTTATTTCTATATTCATAAATCCATTCGCTCATGGTATGTTTTTCTATATGAGATTTTAATAACATGGCTTCATAATCTGTGAGTCTTTGATTTGTAAAGCTAATTCCAAGTTCTCTCTTCATCACAGACTTTATAGTCTCTATGAAAGTTGAGGGAGAGTATTCTTGACCTAATTCATATTTTAAACTTGTGAAATAAGAAGGGGTAGCATAAGGTAAAGAATTAATCGTTAAAACTCGCTTTCTATATTCTTCATCATTATCAACGTTAAAATAGAATGTTATGCCTAAAGCATGATTTATTCTAAATACATCTACATATGCAAGCATTCTCTTATTGACATAAAGACTGTATGGTTCTTCATAAGAAGCATTAATATTGAGCTCTCTTAAAGCATTTATCATGATATCTATTATTTTTCTCTTCATACTATCAGAAGTAGGTCTATTATCTTTTAAGAAAAATTGCACTGCCATTTGCTTATCTGTGAAGAATAGAATAGGGCCGCTTGTAGGTCTTCTACCTATATTGAATTTCAGAGCCCTTATTTCTTGGATGTTTATTACTTTCTGAGGTATATGCTGAATACCTAATATCACAGAACTAGGATTACAATAAGCGATCCTCAAAGTATTGCTTGCTCTTTCATTTCCTACACTTCTTAAAAGAACTTCACTTACAGCTAAATTATATGCTACATCACCTATTTCATTCATAAAACGCCAATAACTCATCGCTAACTCTTTGAAATTTTGTTTAAAAGACTTTCTATTTCATGAATTTATGAAATTTTTTGTTACTTTATCATAAACTCTCATTATATCGTTGAAATCGTAATCTAAGTAAATCTCTGTAGTTCTTATACTGCTATGTCCTAATATTCTTTGTAACGTTCTCAAATCTCCACCTTTTGTTATCCAATAGATAGCCATTGTATGCCTTAACTTATGAGGCGTTATTTGATATGCATAAGAAAGACCTGCTTTAAGAGCACGTTTTTTGATCATTTTCTGAATTGCTCTTACGCTTAAATCGAAAATTCTTCCATGTTTTTTGCTTCCTAAATACTCTTTTAGCATAGCTAATGTTTGTTCATCTACAGGTATTAGTCTAGGTCTTTTTATTTCGTAATGACCATGATCAACGATTTTAATTATCCTTCTAGAAAAATCTATATCCTCAACATGTAAATTTGCGATCTCGCCTACTCTACAACCCGTAAACAAAAGTAATCTAACTATTATTTTATCGCGTAAATTATCGAAGGATGAAAGAAACTTTTGTAAGTCTTCTTCTTTTATATAAATTTGTTTTGGTTCATTTTTTAAAGAAGGAATAGGTATTTTTGAAGCATTTTTATTCAAGAATTTTAAATATTTTTTCAGAATTATTGCATATAATCTTAATGTTGATGGTTTCATACCTTTAAATTCCAATTCTGTTAAATAGCGCAATACGTCTGATTCATTGAAATCCTCTTTGTTTATGTAACTATGAAATTTCTTTATAGCTATCAAATAAGTCTTCTTCGTATTTTTACTCTTACCGATTAGGCTTGCTAGGAACTCAAGAGCAGGTTCAGGTAAATCCACGAGAAAAATAACAGAATTATTTAAAGGCTTTTCTCATCTTTTTCATTTAGATATCTGATTTTATTATAGAATGATAAGAAAAGTTCAAAAAATAGGTAATTCATATTACATAGCATTACCTTCGAAATGGATTAAGGAATATAGCATAAACAAAGGAACTGAACTTAAGCTAGAAATGAAAGAAGATGGGAAGCTAGTTGTATCACCTATTATAGAAGAAAGTTTAGAAGAAAAAGAAGTAACGTTGAATTACGATAAAAACACAATAGAAAAGAAAATACTGAGCTATTATCTCATAGGATATAACATAATTAAAATCGTAAATGAAGAAGGATTCAAAACTGAAGAAAGGGATGATATAATTAAAATATCAAGGAAGTTAAGCGGATTGGAAATTGTGGATGAAAGAAGAGATCTGATAACTTTACAAAACTTAATAGATGAATCTTCGATAAATCCTATCAAGTTATTATTTAGAATGAGCGCAATAACTTCTACAATGTATGTTGATGCGATAAAAGAAGCCTTTAACAAAGGAGAAATTTTAGAAATTGTTTATAAGAGAGATGAAGAAGTCGATAGGTTATATTTTCTACTAGTCAGACAACTTAGGACATTGATATTGAGGCCACATTTGCTAAGTAAGCTTGAATTGACATTGTTAGATTGTTTAGATTTGAGAATAGCTGCGCATTTCATAGAGAAGATAGGAGACGAAGCTGCGAGATTAGCAGAAATTCTAGGTTTAAATAACGAAAAAATTAAAGCTCAATTTTTAAAGAATTTACTTGATGTAGCGTCTAATTTACAAATTCTTCAAGAAAAAAGCCTAGTATATTTCGTTAGGAAAAAAGGAAATGTTGAAGAAATAAAATCAGAACTTCTTAAATTAAAAGATGAATTAACTCAGCTTAGCGAAAATTCGAGTTATCACGAAATAATTATATTGAATATATTAAAAGAAATAATTGATTTCAACGTAGATATTTGTGATTTAATAATGTATCCTTAAAAAAGGATTTTCTGATAATAGAAGTATGAAGGAAAGAAAGTCAATAACAATAGTGCAATTATAGATATTATCATAATAATATCAGTCTCTAAAGTTTTATTAGTTTTAAGCGAAGAATTTGTTTCAGAAATAACTTCAAGCCTTATTAAATATGCATAATAATACACAGAGATGCCGCTCATTATCAATGCTACCAAGGCTAGATAAACACCTAGTATGCTACTAAAAGCCACATTCAGGAATAGTAAAAATTTAGCCATGAATCCAGCAAAAGGAGGTATTCCTGCTAAAGATAATAGTGCTACGGTAAAGGTTGTTGCAGCTAAGGGATCTATTCTGAAGAGTGATAACAACTTATCGTAAGGACTTTCACTACCTTCACCAGTAATACGATTTGCGACTAAGAAACTTATAGCTTTTGCAATGCTATAAGTCAGAACATAGAATCCTAAAAGAGGTAGGGTTTCTGAAGGAAATACAAAGACTAATGCCATATATCCTGCATGTGCTACAGAAGAATAAGCTAAAAGCCGCTTAATATTCCTTTGAACTAATGCTATGATGTTAGGCACTACCATTGTAATTAAGGCAAGAAATGCCAAGATGTACCTAAACCAAGGTTCTAGGTAGAATATTGGTTTAAAAGCTGTGCTTAATAACAAAGCAATAGCTATTATCCCTGTTAATTTTGCAGTCGATGACAAGTATGCTGCTATGCTTGTAGGAGAACCTTGATATGCATCGATTGCCCAAACATGCAATGGGACCAATGTTGATTTTATTCCTAGAGAAGCGATTATTAATAAAATACCTAGTATTACAAAAGATTTTTCAGAACCTAACAAGCCGTTTTCAAAAAAGCTATATAAAGAAATGAATGAAGTGCCTCCAGCGATTCCATAAATTATTGCTAATCCATATGCAAAGAACAAAGTAGATAATACTCCGAATATGAAAAATTTCACAGTTGCTTCAAGCGAAAAATAATCTCTCTTGAATTGTGCTACTAAAACATATGCAGGAAAAACGCTGGCCTCTACAGCTAAGAAAAGTAAAATGAGATCTCTTGTCGATACTGCGATAAGCGAAGCAGCCAACGATAATAAAAGCAGTGGCTGGGCTTCTCTTTTGAGAAGTTCCTCACTCAATGCTGAAAGCGATATGATAGCGCCAACGATTAAAGCTATCCATGAAACTATAGAGAAATTATCTACGCTTATTAAATTATTGAAGAATAAAACTTCAACATTTCTAGATAAGAAATAGAAAGATAAAGAAAGTGAAAATAGCATGAAAATATAGGATAATGTTTTCGCAAGCATAATTTTCTTGACAAGTGTTATAAGAGCTACGACTATTGCTCCAAATAGAAGAATGATAATGGGAGAAAAATAATAAGCGAAGCTATAAAGATCTTGATCTATGATTAGCGGCATGTTATTTTGCTTCTTCCTCTTTTAGTTTTCTAATCTCAAGAATATCAACACTTCCATATGTTCTATCCATTTCTATAGCGATTGCTAAGCCTAATGCAGCTTCTAAAGCGATAATTATAATAACTAATACGCCCAAAACTTCACCTAAAGAACCTTTTACAGTTGCCAATGTACCAATGCTTAATATCACTGCACTCATTGCAATTTCTATAGATATTATTATTCTTATAAGATGTCTTCTTGCAAGAATACCGTATATTCCTATAAGCAATAAAGGAAGTACTGCAATTAAAGCTATTATCGCATTCATTTTTCTTCGCTAGCAACGTAAATTGCTCCTAAATAAATTGCTAATGCAGCCAATGATAGAATGAATAAAGTAATACCATAGTCATTGAATAACAATTTTATTATTAGAGAAAGATTCGATGAAAAAGATGTATAAAAATCGCTTTTGGAGATTAATATCAACGAAGCGATTAGTACTACTATTAACAAAGCGTTTATGAAAGCTACTCTAGATAGTTCTTTAGTAGGAGGAATATCTATAGTAGGTCTTGTTAGCATCGCTGCGAATATTATTAATACTAATACACCTCCTGCATTCACAAAAAGATAGATTAAAGCTAAAAACCATGCACCTATTTGAATTAGAGCCCATGCACTTGCAACATACATTCCAACTAAAAATACAGCTGAATATAGTATGTCTCTTGTTTTTATTGCAAGATATGAAAAGAACGTAGCCCATGCAATCGCTACAAGATAAAGCAAAGCATTGTTATCGATCATTAAATCCATTGTCGCATATATCACAATTCGCCGATTTATATTTTTATTGCCAAAGCTTAACAAATTTTATATTCAACTTATAACACTGTTATATTATGTCAGAGGAAAAGTTTAAAGAATATGCACATCCTGATGTTCTAGTAAGCACAGAATGGGTAAATACACACCTTAATGATCCAAGCATAAGAATTGTTGAAGTAGACTATGATCCAATAGCAAACTATTATGAAGGACACATTCCTGGTGCAGTTCTATTTGATTGGAAAAAAGACATGAATCATCCTGTTATAAGAGATATTTTAACTAAAGAACAACTTGAAGACTTGTTATCGAGAAATGGAATATCCAATGAAACTACAATAATACTTTATGGTGACTATAATAATTGGTTTGCTGCTTTTGCATTCTGGATACTAAAATACTATGGTGTTGAAAAGGTAAAATTGATGGATGGAGGTAGAAAGAAATGGATCTTAGAAGGAAGACCGCTCACAAAAGAAATACCTAAATATCCTAGAGCAGTGTTTAAAGCTAAAGAACCTGATGAAACGATAAGGGTATACATGGATTATGTTAGAGCAATATTGAAGATGAAAGATCATGTACTTGTAGATGTTAGAAGCCCTAAGGAATATACAGGTGAAATCCTTGCACCTCCTGAATATCCTGAAGAAAAAGCACAAAGAGGAGGCCATATTCCTGGTGCTATTAATATACCTTGGTCTTTAGCTGTTAGAGAAGAAGACGGTACATTTAAACCGAGAAAAGAATTAGAAGAAATATACAGAAGTAGAGGAATAACACCTGATAAGGAAATTGTCACTTATTGCAGAATAGGTGAAAGAGCATCTGTTACATGGTTTGTATTGAAATATCTCCTAGGTTATCCGCATGTAAAGAATTACGATGGATCTTGGACTGAATGGGGAAGTATAATTAAAAATCCAATCGAAAAATAATCACTTTATTTTTTTAGCTATTAAATGATATAAATTTCCTTCTTTTTTGTACTCAACAAATTTTTGTCCAGTTTGTTCTTGCCATCTCATCATTTCTATGGGTGCAGTAGGATCATCTGAAACAATATGAACAACTGTTCCTATTTCTGAATTAGAGAAGAGCTCGTTTAATTTAGCCAATACCAAAGAGCATTCAACGCCTATTTCAAAAAACTCATAATCTGGATATTCAGAAAAACACTTGATTTTATAATCGCTTATTTTCCTCCATATTTCTTCTTTCAATTCATTAATATTTTTATAAGAGATTCGAATTGTTGATTCAAGAGGTTTTAGTTTAGCGATCCATCCTTTGCCATAAGGATCTTTATTTAACAGTATTGGTTTAGTTAACAAATCTTTATTCACTTCTAACAATTCACATTTAAAAGGTGCACGAATAACATCGAATCTCCTAACGGCTTCCAAAGAACAAATTATAGAATTAAATTCAAGTATCTTGCTTTCGAAAAAACGAACATTAATAAATTTTCCAGAAAACCAAGCTAGAAAAGAATTTATTCCTATTAGGAAGCCCCCATTATCATTTCTTAGCCAAGTATTATTATCTAAATTATACAGTAAGTCTTCAGGAAATATGCATCCCTCAATATTCATCTGTATTCTAATTCTTGAACACGTGTTACTTTCTTTTGATCTAGATACAAGTCTTCCCTCTTAAAGCCAACTATGCTCACTACGTGCGTATGATAAATTGCTTGTGGAGGACAATAATCTACACACAAACCGCAATACATGCAATGTTGTAGATCAATTTCAGGTATCATTGCAGGCTTTCCCTTTTCATATGGAACCATGAAGATACACGTATTAGGACATACTTTTGCACATATACCACAACCTATACATAACTCATCGTCAACTTCTAAGGCTCCTCTAAATCTTTCTGGGAATATTATCGTTTTAGTAGGATATTCAATCGTCGGACGTTTGAAGAATACATACTTTGATACGGTGAAAAACGCTATTAAAGGTCCTAGAATTGTTTTCTTTAATTTTTCTTTGAATGTTTGTTTAGGATACACCTCAATCATTCTTCTATCAACGTCGATATAAACTTATTAGCTCATGAATCCAATGCTAACAAGATAATACTTAAGAACAATTACTATTAATAAGTTGGCAATCGATAAAGGTAGAAGTTTCGTCCAGCTAAGATTTAATAACTGATCTATTCTATAACGTGGAAAAGCTGCTCTTATCAGTATGTACAGAACCATGAAGAAATAGGTTTTTATCATTAGCCATAAAGGCCCGCTCATCGGCGCCAATATACCTGGAAGTGTTGGGCCTAACCAGCCTCCAAAAAAGAAAATAGCTAGTAAGGTTGCGCTTACGAATGCTCTCACATACATGCCCATAATTAAAAGTAAGAATGGAGAAGCACTATATTCTGTATTCCAACCAGCAATTATTTCGGATTCTGCATCAGGTATATCAAAAGGAGTCCTTTCTGCTTCAGCAATAGCTGTAATTAAAAATAATATGAAAGTAAGAGGTGCTAGGAATATTAACCACATATTCTTTTGCCTTTCTACTATTTCATAAAGATTAAGCGTTCCTGTTAGCACTACAACAGCAGCTACAGATAGTAAGAAAGGAATTTCAAAGCTCAAAAGCTGTGCAGCAGCTCTAAAGCCTCCGATTACGCTGTATTTATTATTACTAATCCAACCAGTAAGCAAAATGAAAATGGGATTAAAGCTAAGTATTACGAATATTAATAGAACACCTACTTGAAAATATTGAGATACAATTGCATATTTAAACAATCCAAACCAACTTATGAATGGTTCGAAAATAAGCAAAGTATTCGCAACTACATAATCATAAGGCATTATAATTATTAAGAGCAAAGAAACACCAGTAATAAAAACAGGCATCGAGAGAAAAGCTATTCTGTTCGCTTTTGCAGGTACAATTATTTCTTTATTCAATACTTTCACGAAATCTGCTATGAGCTGCAAAATTCCCCATTTTCCAACATATGTGGGCCCCATGCGTTGCATAGTTCTTGCCCAGACCTTTCTTTCAACATAAATGAAAATTAAAGCGTTTATTAGAATGAATATTATAGCAAGTATCATAGCTACGATAACTCTTAAAGCGTCGATGAGCAAAGGATAAGATTTTAAAAAAGTTATTATGCTATCTATCATTTTATCGATCAATTTCTCCTAAACATGGATCGAAAGAACCAAGAATTGCATATAGATCGGCTATTTTTGAGCCTTTCATTACATTAGGTAAACTCATTACATGAACATATGCAGGGCTTCTTATTTTAACTCTATATGGCTTAGGCGATCCATCGCTTACAATCATGTAACCACATTCTCCTCTTGAATCTTCAACATATCCATAGCCTATACCTGGTGGAGGATAAAGAAGAGCTCTATGTTGGTAAGGACCAGATGGCAATCTTTTCAATGCTTGTCTAACAATATTGATGCTTTGCTTTATTTCTTCTAATCTTACATATACCCTATCAAAAGTATCACCTTTCTTACCTACAGGTATTTCGAAATCAATAGCTTCATATGCAGCATAAGGTTCATCTCTCCTTAAATCTCTTTTTACACCACTCGCTCTTAGCATTGGTCCTGTCCAACCCAGCTCGATTGCTTTCGATGCAGGTACAGGGCAAATATCAACAGTTCTTGCAAGAAAAACAGGATTTTCATAAATTAATTTCTCATAATCTTTCAGATTTCTTTCAACATAATTAAGAGCTTTTTCTGCATAATCATTGAAGCCAGTAGGCAAATCATACCTCACACCGCCAACTCTAAAATAACCGAAAGTCATTCTTTGACCGCTCATCATTTCCAATAGATCTAGAATTCTGTCTCTATCTCTTAAACCCCATGGAAATGCGGTAAATAAACCTACATCTGCAACGAATGCAGAGAACCAAACTAAATGGCTTGCAATCCTTGTAAGTTCGCATGCTATTACTCTTAACCATTCAGCTCTTTCAGGTACTTTCGCATCCATTATTTCTTCAACAGCTTTGACGAAACCATATTCCCAAAACATTCCGCTTACATAACAAAGTCTATTCAGATAAATCGGTATCTGGAAGTAATTTCTGAGCTCGCATAGTTTCTCTATTCCTCTATGAATATAACCTAGTTTTACATCTACATCGATGATTGTTTCTCCTTCAACAGTTATTATTAAATCCATTGGACCATGCGTTGAAGGATGTTGAGGGCCTACGTTAATGACTAATTTCCTTACTTCTCTGCCTACAGTTTTTTCTTGCATACTCACCATTTGTAATCTTTTCTCAAAGGATATCCAATCCAATGATCAGGTAATAAAATCCTTCTTAGATCAGGATTACCTTCAAAATAAACTCCCATAAGATCGAAGGTTTCTCTTTCATGGAAATGAGCTCCTTCCCAAACTGGAACGAGTGAAGGTATTCTTGGATCATTTCTATCGATAAGCGTGCCTACTATTACAAGACCGTTAGCTTCTAACTTTCTGCAAATGAACATTACTTCAATTGAATTCAACCTATCTACAGCTGTTACAGCAGAAAGTAAGACAAAACCTGCTTCTTTCAATTTCTTCGCAGATTCCAACCATTTATCTTTAGGTATCTTAGCATAGTATTTGTTCTTGTATATTTTGTATAGCTCAGCATATGGTAAAATCTCTTTCAATTTTTTCTCTAAATCTTGACTCATACTCTCCAATCTTCCTTTACTATAGGATAACCTTCCTTAGGCAAAAATTTCCTTCTTATTTCTCCTTTCATTATTTTCTCCTCTAATTTTATAATTGCTTCGATCAAAGCTTCTGGTCTTGGAGGACATCCTGGAACATAAACATCTACAGGTATCACTTGGTCAACACCATCGACGATGCTATACATTCCTTTCCAAGGTCCTCCGCATATAGAGCATTCTCCATATGATATCACATATCTTGGCTCAGCCATTTGCTCATATAAAGTCTTAACTACTGGTGCAAGCTTATGAGATATAGGACCTGTAATTATTAATAAATCACATTGTCTTGGGCTATTTCTTGGTAAAACACCAAATCTTTCAAAATCATAATTAGAAGCGCCTGCAACCATTAAACCTTCAATTGTACAGCATTTTATTCCAAATACCAAAAGCCAAAGTGAATTCCTTCTTCCCCATATGAGCAATTTATCTACAAAAGGTAGCTTTTTAGGATCTACAATCCATATCTTGAAATCTTGCCAAATATCGAGTAATCTCATGAGCTTAATAGAATAGTGCAACTTCTGTTATTTATACTTAGACCCATTTTAGCATTTTCTTCTTCAAAGTATAAATAACGCTAAAGATGGTTACTAATAGGAGCGATATCATGCCTATTAAACCTATCAAGCTCAATTGTATCGATTCAATAGCCCAAATTAGTGTTAAAATAGCAATTATGTCAGCTACAAGATATGCTATACCATAAATGTAATATTGAACATTCATTCTTACCTGAGCTTCTCCTAATAGTTCTTCTCCACATTCATATGTTGAAAGCTTGATCTCCGATTTGCTCGGCTTATGGGTTAATTTATAGTTTAGATATATTACTAGAATTGCAAATGTTAAAGATATTATCAGAGCAATAGCAAGGGCAATGAAATCTAGCATCATGATTTCTTCAATTATCAGGTTAATATTCTTTAACCTCTGCGTTATATTAGTTTGTGGATAAGATAAGAGCTGACGTAATAGTGATAGGAGCTGGAGCTGCAGGATTGAGAGCCGCAATAGAAGCTGCAAGCATTGATTCTAAATTGAGAATAGCACTGATTTCAAAGGTATATCCTATGAGAAGTCATACAGTTTCTGCAGAAGGAGGTGCCGCTGCTGTAATAAAAGAATATGATAATTTTGATTCGCATGCTTATGATACAATTAAAGGTAGTGATTTCCTAGCAGATCAAGATGCTGTTGAGTTATTCGTCAGACTAGCTCCTCAAGAACTTTTGAATTTAGAGAAATGGGGTCTTCCATGGGCAAGAGATGAAAATGGAAGGATGGCTGCAAGGGCATTTGGAGGTATGTCTGTTAAAAGAACATTCTTTGCTGCAGACAAAACAGGATTTTACATTCTTCACACTCTATTTCAAAGATCTCTGATGTATGATAATATTGAAAGATATGATGAATGGTTCGTTACTTCTTTAATTGTTGAAAAAGGAAGATTTAAAGGATTGACTGCAATAGATATAAAAAACGGCACACTACATTACTTTGAAGGTAAGGCTGCAATAATATGCACAGGAGGTATTGGACAACTTTATAAGACGACATCTAACGGTGCAATAAATACTGGTGATGGTATGGCTCTTGCTTATAGAGTAGGCGCGCCGCTAAAAGATATGGAATTTGTTCAATTCCATCCAACAGGTCTTCCTGGAAAAGGTTTTTTAATAACTGAAGCTGCAAGAGGTGAAGGAGGATATCTTTTGAACAACAAATATGAAAGATTCATGAAAAAATATGCACCTGAAAAACTGGAACTTGCAGCAAGAGATGTGGTTTCAAGGGCTATATATTACGAGATAAAAGAAGGAAGAGGTTTTGAAGGAAAATATGGAGCTTATGTCGGACTTGATATTAGACATTTAGGAAAAGAAGTCATAGAGAAGAAATTACCTACAGTTAAGGAGATGGCTGAAAAATATGCAGGAGTTGATCCATACAATGAATTGATACCTGTAAGACCTACAATGCATTACATGATGGGAGGAGTTCATACAAATAAGAATGCAGAAACTCCAATAGCAGGATTGTATGCTGCAGGTGAAGCTGCATGTGTTAGCATAAATGGAGCAAATAGATTGGGATCAAATTCCTTAACAGAATGTCTTGTTTTCGGGGCAATAGCTGGAAGAAACGCAGCTAACTTTGCATTAAGACACGATTATGTCGAAGTAAATAAAGAGGAAGTATTGAATGAAGAAAAAAGAATATTTGAAGGATTGCTTAAAAAAGAAAACGGTATACCTGCTTCAGAGATAATTTTTGAATTGAAAGACACAATGGAGGAAAAAGTAGGAATAATTAGAAATGGAAAAGAACTTGAAGAAGCTTTCGCAAACATAATGAAGCTAAAGGAAAAGTTCAAGCAAGTAAGCGTTTTGGACAAAAGCAAAATCTACAATACTGATTTTATACAAGTTTTGGAATTAGATTTCATGCTAGATGTTGCAGAAGCCATAACTTATTCAGCTTTGAAAAGAAAGGAATCTAGAGGAGCGCATTATAGAATTGATTATCCTAAAAGAGATGATGAACATTTCTTAGCACATCAATTGATCTATAAGACAGAATATGAACCGAGAATAGAACTTTTACCTGTTGTAATAACTAGATGGCAACCTATAGAAAGGAAGTATTGAGATGAGCGAAGTAAAAATATTAGTCAAACGTTTTGATCCTGATTCTAAAAAAACATATATTAGCGAATATAAGGTCTTAGCTGAAGATGACACAATGGTTCTAGATGCTTTAATTCATATAAAGAATAAAATAGATAGGACCTTAACATTTAGATATTCATGCAGAATGGGAATATGCGGTAGTTGTGGAATGGTGATAAATGGAAAACCTTTGCTAGCATGCCAAACAAGAATAAAGGAATTAAAAGAACCAATTGTTGTAGAGCCGCTTTATAACTTCGATATTATCAAAGACTTGGTTGTAGACTTTGAAATTTTCATGGACTATCTTAAGGAAATGAAACCGTATATAATAAGGAAAGAGGAATTGAAGGAAGTAATAATAAAACCAGAAGAACAAGAGGTGATAGCTAATCCTAGCGCATGTATAAATTGCATGTTATGCTATGCAGCATGCCCAGTATTTGGTTATGATCAAACGTTCAAAGGACCTGCCGCTCTTTCATTGTTATATAGATACCTGATGGATCCTATAGACCAAGCTGAAGAAGAAAGACTTAAAATTGCGAATAATAAAGATGCTGTATGGAAATGCAGTTTTTGGGGCGAATGTTCAAATGCATGTCCTAAAGGTGTTGATCCTGCTTTTTCAATTCAAAGATTAAAATTAATGCTTGCTATTAAATCATTGAGATGAAGACAAAAGTTGGATATTTTAGGAATGCTAGATATACATTCAAATTTTTAAGAGAAATCTCAAGCTTCGTAATTGCACTTTATGGCATATATTTGTTGCTTAAACTCTTATCTTACAACAATAAATCATATATGATTCTATTTTCAAGCCCTCTGCAAATTGCTATAGCTATCATAGTAATGATTTTTGCATTGATCCATTCTATATCTTGGTTTTATTTAATGCCTAAAATAATTAGAATTAAAATAAATAAAAAATATATAAATAGCGAAATAATATTTGCTTCATCTTTGTTGATTTTCATATTAATTTCAATAATTTTAATAATTGCATTAATATGAGTAGATCTCATGCAATCACTTGGGCATTATTTGCTGCAACAGCAACAATAGCTGCTTTACTATTTCCTGCATTATTATTTTATTTAGAAATAATGCAATATTTTGGTTATGATATAACAAGACTAATCAATCAAATCATAAATAATATAATCTTTAGAGTAATATTTTTTATAATAATTGCATCTGGAATATATCATGGATTCTATCGTTTTAAAGCGATATTACAAGAACAAGTACCTAAATTTGAAAATCAAATTGAAATATTAATGCTAGGAATTGCTATTATTTTTATAATTATAGCATTATACGTTACTATAATAATCTAATAAATGATTTTTTTCTTGTAGTTCTGATACTACTATTTTGCCATTCAGATTTTTTGATAATTCTTTTATAACACGCTCTAGATGATCCTTGTCTATTAAGCCATGAACAGCCTTTCCAATCATATTTTGAGCAACTCCTTTGAAACCAATTTTAAGCATGAAGTTCATCAAGTATTGAAGATAGTTATCTGCAAAGCCTGCTTTAATTGCAAATATTCTTGCTTTATCGAGCAATGAATAGGCATCATCTATATGTTTCATTAAATCTTCAGCTAAAGCATTAACAATTTTTTTCTTCTCTTCAGATTGCAAAATAGTTGCTTTATCTATATTAGAAATTACAATCGATACCAAAACATCATTTTGATCAACTTTGAGTTCTTTAGTTTTACAAATACAAGGTCCTCCTGCTTCAATGATTAATCCGCAAGAACCTTTGAATGAAGATAAGCCGGCTACGGTACCTAAACCTGTTAAGGACAAAATCTCTGCTTCATGAGCTATATTAGCAAGTTCACAATAAGGAGCTTTAATATCGAATAAATCGGCAATTGCAAAAACAGCACCTAAAGCACCAGAGCCGCTTGTTCCAAAGCCGCATCCTATAGGTACTTCTATTTTATGAACTAAACGAACATTTTCATTAATTTGAAATTTCTTTTTGAATAATTCAATGACTTTTAAGCTAGTCTTTCCCTCTTCCTTAATTCCGTTTATGAAAACCTCATCAACTTCACTTATCTCAGCATAAGTATAAGTTCCTAATTTAAGCCTAAAACCGCCACCTTTAGCACCTTCTAATTCTAAATCTCTGTTTCCTTCATAACAAATTTGAAAAATGCTTGAAAGACCTGCTGGAACATAAACTGTTCTAGATCTTTCTTTCATAAACTCTAGGACTTATAGCACCTAGCACTATAGATAATATTCCTGCAATAAAGCTAAATATAGCAGCTTCTCCAACGTTAAAATAAGAGACGAAGAAATCCTTCAATGGAAAACCTACCAAATAAGAGAAAACTATTAGTATTATACCAATAAAAATTGCCAACATGCTTACAATTGGAACGTTTCCAGATTGCATTTTTATAGCCATGGGCATGATTGGTGAAAGATATCTTACCAATAAAGGCACGATCACATACATGAAAGGTAGCATGGTAACAACCCAGTAAAGCATCAAACCAATTGCTAATATTAGCCTACCTGTCAAAGATAAATCTCCTATAGCTTGAATAAGTATTCCTAAAGAAAAAGCTACTCCTATACCTGCAATGAAATTCCCTACAATTAAAGTAACTAAAGTAACCCATACAAAATCTTGCAAAGTATTATATCTCTTTATAAGATAACCAAACAATAAGAATCCTATAAAGTTTGCTGGAACTCCAGCAGCTAAGGAAAGCAAAGGATTGCTAAGATGCATAGGCCATAAACCTGCAACATCGCCTAGAAAAGTGCCTATTGCTGCACCTATTGCAGCCACCCACGGGCCGCCTATGAATGCAAAGAAAGCTGGTATCACTACGGTTGGTCTGAAGTGTCCAATGCCCCATGGAGTTGGTATCATGGAAAATGCAACGATTGAAACAGCATATAATGCAGCACACATCGCAGTTAATGCTATAAATCTTGTTCTTCTTAATTGCATAAGATAAAAAATTTCAAAAGACTTTTTTATACTTAGTTATAGATGTTTAAACAATTTAATCAAAAAAGATCTGAATCTTGAACATAACTTTTGCCCAATTTCAATGCAATATAAGCTTTCTGAAGTTCAGAACCCAAATATGCAGCATGATCTATTTTTGAAATTAGGCCCATTTCAGAAATTTTTCTATAAATCGCTGAAGGATTCTTACCTCTTATTATAAGCGTAGTCCTAGCATCTCTGTACGATGCCTTATAATGAACAATTATTTCTTGTTTATTTCTATCTATGTATATTTTAAACCAACCTTTAGGATCATGTATATAATAGCCTTCATTTCCTTCGACATAAATAACTTCAGCATTCTCTTCTTCTGGAATTTCGTCTTTCAATTTTTTGTCTCTTAATATTAATAAGTCATAACCAATTCCTTTAGGATAAGTATTCTTTAATCTTGATATGAAGCCCATTTTGGTTGCTATGCCTAATTCTTTGATAACGCCTCGGCATTTATCGCTAACCTCTGTACTCAAAATAAAAGAAGCTCTTAGCTCATATGCCATCATAGTTAATAAAGCATTCATTCCTGGAGTATCTGCATCGATTAATTCTGTTATATTACCCGTACCTATGAGTATGGGTAAACTTGGATTTCTTTGCCTTAAAATTCTATACGCAACTAAAGAATCTATAAAGGATTTAGAAAAAGGAGGATCGAGGATCACATCAGCTATGAGATTTTTATAACCTTTATTTCTCGCATTGAGAATAATTTTCTCCAATAATTCTACTCTCTCTTCATGAAACTTAGGAAAATATGATGTTGATAAGTCAATAGGAACTACTACATAATGAACATTGTCTTTTACAATTACTTTATCTAATAAACTTAAATCTAAACTTATAACCATATCTATACCTGCCTTGATCGCTTCGTTTATCTCTTCAGCTTCCATGGAATCAATGCTTAGAGGTAAATTTGTTACTTCCCTTAAAGCTTCTATAATTTTTTTAATTTTATCAGCATTGTTTTCGCTCGCAATCATTCCAATATCGATTATATTCGCTCCTGAATTTGCATAATACAAAGCTTTAGCCTTTAGTTCATTTAAAGATAACTCAGGAGCGTCGACAATTTCTGCTATAATTCTAACAGGGAAATCTATTCCATATTTTAATCCTCTTATTTCATAATTTCCTTCCTTATTAGCTATTTTTGAATCATGTTCTATCTTAGATATTTCATCTTCAACAAACTTCTTTAATCGTTCTTTTATTAGTTCGTCAGCAGGTATTTCCTTAGAAAGTTCGCTAATATTAAAGTTGTTGATGACAAGAGGAATGTCATATGCATGCTTAGGTCCTTTAACAACTTTTATTCCGAGTTCTTTTTCAATAATACTTAGATCTCCTCTTACTAAGCCCGGTACCATTATACATTCAATATCTCGGGTTATATGCGACTTTATTTCTCTAAGAATATAAGCAGGTCTCATAAGAGAAGCGACAGGAAAGTTGAGAACTACGACCTTAACTGGTTTATTGCATTTTCTAGCCTGTTCTTCAACTATTTTACTGGCTAATTGACCTGTTACTAGCAAAATAACCATATAACGCCGTTTAAAATAAGATATACAATTTAGATAATATACTTATGCCTATTAAAGAGAAACTGAAACTCATATTTCAGCCTAACATTATTTATGAAGGTATAATAACTTTTGAAAAAGAAAACGGATTGCCTCATATGGCATCGATGGGATTTTTATTCAACAATGAATTTGATATGATTGTAAGACCGTTTAAAGATACGCAAAGTTACAAATACATTAAGGAGAAGAAGAAGGCGGTGATGAATATTGTAAATGATGTAGAATTATTTTTTAAAGCTACATACGGAGAATTTTCTCCAGACGAATTTCAACCTTCATACAAACTCAAAATTCCTAGACTTAAGGTTTCTAATCTTTACATAGAAACACAGTTAAAAGAAATAAAAGAAGATGATGTTAGAGCTAGTTTCATATTAGAACCAGTATATGTTTATGCAAAGAAGGTTTATGAAAGACCTTTTACTCGTGTTGAATTTGCGGTTATTGAAACTCTTATACATTCTACAAGAATCAGAGTATTTTTAAATATGAAGGTATACGACGAAGTTGAGAGGATGATTTCTTTGATAGATCATTATGAAAAATTAGTTCGCAGAATTGCTCCTAATACAAAATATCAAGAAATAATGGAAAAAATAAGCAAAATAGTAGAAGATTTATTAAAATTCAAAAGTGATAATTGAAACACCCTCGAGGCTTCATTTTGGAATTGTCAACATAAATAACATAAATTATCCACTCTATAAGTGTGCTGGCTGTGCTATCCAAGAACCTAGACTTGTAGCTTCGTTTGAAGAAAATGATGAATTGATAATCGAAGGAATCAACAGAAGAGAATTAATTGAAAGATTTATTGAATATGCGAAGGAATTCAATAAGAAAGTAAAATTCAGAATTTTAAGCGAAATCCCAAGCCATGCAGGATTAGGTTCTACTACACAAATTTGCTTAAGCTTTTCCTATTCCTTGCATAATGTTAACAAGAAATATTTTGATCCATACAAAGAAGCTAAAAAGTTAAAGCTAGGAAATATTTCTGGAATAGGAATTGCGGCATTCATTAACGGTGGCTTCATTATAGATTCTGGTAAAAATAAAGATGACGATATTGCAAATGTTGAATTCAGATGCAATTTTCCAGAAGATTGGGTATTCCTTTTAATTTTGGATAAAAGATTGAAAAAAGGGTTATCAGAAGAAGTAGAGTATGAAATCATCAAGAGACTTCCTGCTACAAGAAAAGAGAATATCGAGGAAATGTATGATCTATTGCAGAGCATGAAAGATGCGATGAAAGAAAAAGATATTGAAAAGTTTGGTAAATCGTTAACTAGATTCCAATATTTAGTTGGTTTTAATTTTAAAGAAGCACAAGGAGGAATCTTTTCTTCACCTATTATTCAGGAATATGTTGACTTTTTACTTAAAAATGGAGCTTATGGAGCTGGCCAAAGCTCTTGGGGTCCTTTGGTTTATGCTCTTTATCAAAAAGATAATCTAAAAATAAACATACTAAAAGAGAAATTATCAAAAGATGTAGAAATTAAAATTGCTATAGCAGATAATTATGGATACAGGATTAAGAAGATATGAATTAATAGATAATTTTCATAATATATTGTGTAATGTTAACTCTTGATGAATGGTTAAAGATATATGAGGACATTGCAAAACGCTTAAGATTATCACCTGTGGAAGATGAAAGAGCAGCAGAAATGCTAAATGTTTTAATAAGAAATAGGGGATTAGAACCTTCTCAAATAAAGCCTCTAATTGTGGGAAAACATGCAATCGTTGTTGGTGCTGGTCCTTCTGTGCTTGAAGATCTTGAAAGCTTAAAAAGAATTAAAAGAGAAAATCTCGTATTCATAACTTGTGATGGTGCTACAAAAGCGTTTATGGAAGTTTTTGAAACCCATCCTGATATCATAGTTACAGATTTAGATGGATATCCGAAAGAGCAAGTTCTTTGTTCAAAATCTGGCAGTATAGCAATAGTACATGCACATGGAGATAATAAAATGGAAATTGCTACGTATGTTCCAAAATTAGAAAAAGTAATGGGTACAACGCAAGTGAAACCAAAAGAAAAGGTATACAACTTTGGAGGGTTTACAGATGGAGACAGAGCAGTATACATTGCAGGTTATTTTAAACCTAAAAGCATTACTTTAGTAGGGATGAACTTAGAAGAAGAAGTCGGTAAATTTTCAAAGCCAATAATTTTCGATAGAACTAAAAAGATTCAAAAATTAAAGATAGCGAAGGAATTATTGGAGCTATTTGCAAAGAAAAACATAGAAAAGGGCAACGAAATACAATTATTTAATCTCACAAATGGAGGTGTCGAAATTGAAGGATTTAAGAGAATAAATATTAAAGAATTTATAAAAATAGTTTATTCTTAATCCTCAATTTTTTCAATATACATTAAAGGGTAGTTTAATTCTTTTATGAATTTTAAACGACCTGTTGCAATTATTTTACCATATTTAACTTTTATAACCACATCGATGTTATCTTTTGATATTTCGTTGTAATAATATGTATTTTCTTTTTTAACCTTACTCTTAAGTTTAACATTTGCATAAATTCTGAATGGCTGAGAAAGGATTGCTTCCTCAATAGCCTTTTCTATGTATTTCTTATTTTTTCTTCTAAAAGGAATACCTAGAAATTGGTGATATACGAAGCCTAATGCTATACCTAGCTCGAATATGGCTCTTTCTTTTTCATTAATGGATTTATCGAAGAAATCTTTAGCAATATCTTCCATATTTAAGTAATAGTATATAAATAATTTTTGATGTTCCTCAGATGTACAAATTGTAAATTTCAAAGCTCAGATTTATCATTGAAAAGATGCCCAAATTGTAATGGCTTCCTAATCCTCGAACTAGATAAAATTCCATCTGAATTGGTTGTAGAAGATAAAGAAGTTGGAATTTGGAGGTATAAACGTTTCTTCCCTAAAATAAGTTCTAGAATAAGCTTAGGTGAAGGAAAAACGCCGATTCTTAAGGCTATAAAGCTGAGTAAAGAGTTAGGATTAGAAGTTTACTTAAAAAATGAAGGATTGAACCCCACGGGAACATTTATGGACAGAGGCTCTGCAATATATATTTCTTTTTTAAAAGACATAGGAGTAAAAGAAGTTAAATGTTTTACTACTGGAAACTTCGGGTGTTCGATAGCTGCATATTCATCAAAAGCTGGTCTAGAATGTGAAATTTTCGTACATGAAAAAGCGAATCATTTTAAATTATTGCAAATGGTTTGGTTCGGTGCAAAAATCAAGATGGGATACGATAAGTTAATTATGAATGAAAAGAATTTGATAACCCAAGCTGATCCTTTATTCATCGAAGGTCTTAAAACGCAAATGTATGAGGTTTTCGAATATTTTAAAGAAGAAATACCAGATTATATCATTTTGCCTATAGGTTCCGGTGCCAACATATATTCTTTTTTCAAAGCTTATAAGGAGTTGAGTAAAATCGGACAAATTAAGAAAAAACCATTATTCGTTGGTGCAAAGCCAAATTCAGAAGCTGCAAAAACTTTCATTGATTTAGATCCTTCTTTTTTATACTGTGAATCTTTAATTAAAGAAATCAAAAGAGAAGACATGTTTATCGAAGAGGTTGCGAGTAAAGAAGAAATGATAAACTCGATGTCAATTTTTGCAAGAGAAGAAGGCCTCTTAGTTGAACCTATTAGTTCAATAGCATTATCTGTTTTATACAAAATAAGAAAGAAACAACTAATAAAGGATAACTCAAGAGTTCTCATTGTTTTAACAGGTTCGGGATTGAAAGAAATAGGAAGTATAGTCCTTTTAAATAAACGTCCTATTAAGAAAATAAAAGTAGGTCATGAACTTGGCTTTACCAAATTGAAAATCTTAGAATTGCTTAAGGAAAAAAGCATGAGCGGTTATGAATTGTGGAAAAAACTAAAAGAATTTAATATTAACATCAAATTATCTACTTTATATGAACATTTAAAAGAATTAGAAGAATTAAATTTAATATCTTCAAACATACAAATCATTAAAAATAGAAAAACAAACATTAGATCTTTAACTAGCTTTGGAGAGAAATATTTAGAGACGTTTAAGAGAATTGAACAATAAGTGCAAAAAGGTTATTTTTTATAGAGGAGTAAAGATGAATAGCATATGAACAAAAAGATACTTGTAGCAGTAATAGCGATTGTAGCGATTGCTATAACAGTAGGTTATGCTCTAATAGTACCAGCAATGCAATCTGCCTTAGCTCAACAACAACAAACTAAACAAATAACTTTAACTATTGAACATAGAAGATTTGCTTTTGTAAAGGAAAACTTCATTAACGTAACGGCTGGAGGTTGGACGATTACTATAACAAATGTTAGCGGAAATGTGAAGGCGATTGGAATTTTGCTGTTCGATCATAATAAACCTAGAGACGGATTTAGCTGGTTTAAATTGAATCCTAAGGTAGGAGATACCATTTCAGTAAATCTTAGTGCAGGGAATTACACATTAAGAGCTTTTATATTTGGAAGTATAAACTCAACATTAACTCTAACAATAGCCTATCCTTAAATAAATTTTTTATAATTTTTTTAGAAATTCAATTGCAAATTTATCAGCAAGCTTTTCATTACCTCTATGTTTTTTCATAGAATATCTTATTACATGATAAAATTCATGTAAAACAATAAAGGGATTATAAATATATTCGCCTTTCTTAAAATAAATTGTATTGTTTTTAGGAACATAACAAGCAAGTACATAAGCTTTGCCTTTAGGCAATCCTACTTTAATTTTTGGTTTTTCAACTCTATAATGTTGCGAAAGAATCTCTAATGCTTGCTCAGTCTTTCCATCTAATATCAATTGTATTATTTTAGTTCTTTCTAGTTCTGCTCCCATTATCGCTAATTAAAGAATATAGCCAGTGTTTATTAATTGGTGCAACTAATTGCGGCATGCTGGGAATTGTAGATAACCAAAATGCTGGAAGTAAAGTTATGAAGACATGAAGAGTATTATAAACAGATGTAAACAAAAGTATTAACAACAATTTACCTTCAAAAGTTGCAGCACTTAATCCTGTTATTTGAGGAATTGTATTGTAGAGATAATTTATGAAACCAGAGAAGATGGTGGTCAGAACTACATAATTAGCGAAAGTCATCACTGCATTTCTGATAATTATAGCGAGAATTATTGCATAAATCAATCTAATATTCAAATTATTACTCTTAATAAATTTGAAAGCAAAATAAGCAGAAAATACTGTTGTTAATTCTGCTAATAACTTTAGCCCAGGTCCAATTATTGGGTATTCAGTATATGGAAAATGAAGTAAAATAAAGTGAAGTATCGATAAGATAATTGCTACGAAAGGCCCGAACAGAAATAAAGATAGTAATACAATAATTTCTGCAGGATCAAACTTCAAGTAAGGTAAAATAGGAAAAGAAATAAATTTAGAAACTGTTGTAGAAAGAATATAAACTATTGCCGCTAATAAAGCAATGATCGCTATTTTTACGCTACGCATAAGCTCAGATAGAATTTAAAATATTTATATGTAGCTACAAAAAAATAAGTAATGAAAATATATTATTTGACTTTGATTAAACTAGTAGAGTTTGGAATACTGAAGGGATCTATAAGGATTTCAACTAGTAAACTTGCTAAAGCTTTGGGAACAACTCAACAAACTGCATCGAGACACTTGATAGAATTAGAAAAAGAAGGGATGATTAGAAGAGAAATAGATGGAAGAGGAGAAACTATCTTTCTTACTAAGGAAGGCAGGAAATTTCTAGAGGAGATTTATTTACTTTTAAAAAGAAACTTAGAAGAAGGAAAGAGTATGATCATCAAAGGCATAGTATTCACAGGTATAGGTGAAGGCGCATATTATGTCACAAGAAAATATTATGAAACACAATTTCTCTCAAAACTTGGATTTAAACCTTATCCTGGTACATTGAACCTAAGACTCATCGAACCAAAGACAAGAGTAGCTCTTGAATCTCAACCATATATATTTATACCTGGAACTAAAACAAAATACAGAACATACGGATGGGTTAAATGTTATCCTGCAATAATTAATGGTAAATATAAAGCTTGCGTCATAACTCTAGAAAGAACTCATTATGATGAAACAGTGATCGAGGTAATAAGTCCTCATAATTTAAGAAAAGAATTAGGCTTAAAAGATGGAGATATTCTTGAATTAGAATTAATTCCCATTCAGCAATCCAGTTTTTAATTAATTAGATTTCATATTAATACATGAATAGAATAGAGTTGATAGAGAAAGAAATAAGAGAACAAGCTCATTCACTCAGGGAATTTTATGAGAAAATAAAAGAATTGTATTTTTCAATGTTGAATGCTTCAGAAGTCATAGTTACTGGATGTGGAGATTCATATGCGGCTTCACTAATGTTAAACGAATTAGTTGGCGTAAGAGCCGAAGATCCATATGAACTGAGTCTTAAAGAAATACATAATCCATTAGTTATAGTCTCGGTTTCAGGTAAAACTATAGCAAACATTAATTTAGCAGAAAAAGCCAAGAAGAAAGGTTTGAAGATTTATGTTATAACCGGCAATCCTGAAAGTAAACTAGCTAAGCTCGCAGATTATTTAATAGACATAGAATATAAGGAACCGATAGTTCTTCCTGGTACATTGAGTTTTACAAAATCACTAATCGCTTTATATGTTACTTTCGGATTGAATGTCGATTTTTCAAAAATAAATGAAAAATTAATAGAAAAAGCTTTTGAAGAATTTGAAGAAGCAAAAGGTGAAAGTTTCTTTATCATATCTTCACCATCGTATTTTCCTCTTTCAATTTATTGGAAAGCTAAGCTTATAGAAATGATAGGCTCAAAAGTAATAGTTGAAAGATGCGAACAGTTCATGCATATGGATTTATTTGCATTAAGCGAAAACGATTCTGTTCTAATATTAGGAATCGAGGATAGAAGATGTAGGTTATTATACGATAAAATAAAAAATTACATAACATATTGCAAGTATGAAGTATTTGGAGAAAAGAATCCTACGAACTTTTTGATAGGCTCGATATACGGACAAGTTTTAGCTTATAGTTTATTGAAAAAGAGAAATTTAAAGGATGTTCATTTCTCGATTTCGAGATTATTGAAAGTAAGCGACGAATTGATATACTAATGGGCAGTAGTAATATCTATTAATCCTTTTCTTCTCGCAATTGTTTCGCAAGTTCTCAAAAGTAATAATGATACAATCAAGTATGCTATGCTCATTTCCAACAAAATAATGAGTTCATTTGAAACACTTTCAAAGTAAAAACCTTGTAAAGCATACCTATTAATATCCATCCAATAACTAATAGGCAAGTATTTCGCTACCTCATTTAAAGGATAGGGCAATAAATTAGCTGGAAATATTACGTTACCGAATAATAATAATGAACTAACTATCGATTCAACTGCTACCCAACCATAGTCTGTAGTGAAGATCAGGAAAGAAGCTACCATTAAACCGAGGACTATTATCCATACCATTCCTAGTAAATAGTTAGTTATTAAGAGTAACCAGTTAGGAACTAAACTGAATATAGGATAGTTTATTATTAGAGCACCAACAAAAAACGCTATCGATAAAGGTATTAAACCTTCGATGAACTTGTATAGACCACGACCTATAAGATAAAATGCAAGATTGTTAGGGGTCAAATATACATATTTCAGCGATCTATAATGCTCTCTATCATCCCATAATGTATAAGCTACACCCATTATTCCGCTTCCTACAATGTTATAAAAAGCTTGTCCTACCAGTATAAAAAATCCAAGTTGAGGATTCGGTCTCACAGCAATAACTATGAAAAGCATTAGTAAGAGTGTAAAAGTTGGCCTTATGCTAATGTATAATAAGTAAACTGGAAGTCTTGTCCAGTTCGCTTCTATTTCGAAAGCTAACCAAATTAATACTCTTATTTTTCTGATGGAATCGATTACTCCCATTTCAAAGTTAGTGTACCTGTTATCTTTCCTTTTTCTTCCATTAATTTAATCATTTTGGTAGCAATGTAGAAGAATACTATTCCTAACATTAATAAAGAAAGATATATCCAAAGTATAGTTATAGGAGGATTGCCAAAGACCAACAATTGTCTCATGCCTTCTATGCCAAGTGCTAGAGGTATAATCGAAACTAAAATTTGGATAGTAAACGGAAAGACTCTAATCGGAAAATAAACTCCTGAAAAGAAAAGTATAGGTTCTCCTAAAAGCTCATTCACTTTGCTTATTGATCTACCGAATCTCAAAAAAGATGAGGCAAATACCATGCCCAAAGAATATAGAGCGAAGAGTGTCAAGACAAATATAATAAAAGCTGGCAACGCTTGATTTACGTATATTTTAATGTTAAATAAATATACTGTAGCAAATAAAACGCCGAGAGCTCTTAAGGTCATATTAAAAGCTCCTCCAAGAGCCATACCTAGCAATATTCCAGTCATCGGTGCGCCACTTGCTATGTATAAGGGTAAGTTTCCTGTTTCCCTTTCCCAATACAGTTGAGAAGCCATACTCCACAATACGTTATACCAGAAAGCTATCATAGCACCGCCGATAGCTGCAATTGCCAAAAACTCATTCGGTGCATTTAAAGCTTTATAAGCAAACAAGATAGCAGAAATACCCAACAAAGGTAAGATTATGTCTATAATTAAATGTGTAACGTCTCTATTCACACCTTTTATTCTTACATAAGCTCTAGCATATGCTGTTTTGAATATTTCTTTTATCATCTCAATCTGCTACCAACTAAATATAAAAAGACATCTTCAAGATTAGGTTCCTCCTTACTTAGCGCTATAACTTTTATTCCTTTTTCCTTTAAAACGCTTAAAATATCAGCTATCGGTGATTCTTCTTCTACAACTATTCTTATTTTTGTAATGCCACTCGCAGGGTCATTATCTGAATATAACGATTTGATTCCTTGAATCTTCTTTATTTCAGAGATTGATAAATCATCTATATAAAAGGTTTTGATCTCAAAGACATGCTCATTAGATACTAATTTTAGCAAGTTTTCAACTGTATCAACTTTTATGATTTTACCTTTATGAATTATAGCTATTCTATCGCATAGTTCTTGTGCTTCGATCATGTAATGCGTTGTCAAAAGAATTGTTCTATCAGGATCTTTTCTTATCCAAGATTTAACATAATTTCTTATTTCTCTTGAGATCTCAACGTCTAGACCGACAGTAGGTTCGTCTAAAAACAATAACCTAGGATTGTTCAAAATACCTCTAACGAAATTATACTTCTGGAACATTCCTGAAGAAACCCTATTCAACTTTTTATCTGCAAAATCTTGCATTCCAAATTCCTCTATTAGTTCATTTACTATTTTCCATCCTTCTCTAACTCCATAACCATATAGCTGCGAAAAGAACCAAAGATTTTCTTTAACTTTCAAAATCCCATATCCTGGCCTTTCATCGCCTGCAACTATATTAATATGTTTCCTTATTTGCATGTAATCCTTCTTGACATCATAACCAAGAACATATGCATCGCCTGCTGAAGGAAGTAAGAGTGTTGCTAATATTTTAATCAATGTTGATTTCCCTGAACCATTTGGTCCTAGTAAACCAAATATCTCGTTTCTCCTTATAGTTATATTTACATTATCTAGAGCAACAGTATTTCCAAAAACCCTTGTTAGATTGATTGTTCTTACTACTTCGTCCACGCTTTATTCTTAAAATCCAAACAAGATATAAAGTTATGCTAATTCGAAAATGCTTTTCGGATTCGGCTTATTTGCTAAGAAATCTCCGTTAACATAAACGAGATTACCTCTTAAAATTGTCATTACAGGCTTACAACATACTTCCCAACCTGAAAAAGGTGAGAACTTAGACATACTTATGAATTTTGTTGGATCGATTTTAAAGAAGTTATTCGTATTTACTACAGTTATATCTGCATAGTAGCCTTCTTTTATAACTCCTTTGTTTATTTTTAAGTATTTCGCTGGGTTTGAAGTAAAACAAGAAATCACCTTTCTTATATCTAATATTCCCTTTAAAGCGAAAGTTAAAAAAATGGGAATAACTATTTCAAGCGAAGGATATCCAGGTGGAGGATTTTCAGAAAGTTTTTCTTCAATACTATGGGGTGCATGATCTGTAGCGATGAAATCAACTGAACCATTATTTATTGACTGAATAATAGCAATATTATCCTCTCTTGTCGATAATGGAGGTCTAACAGATAGTATAGCTTTATCATTTCTCGCATCTTCTCTTGATAAAAAAGTATGATGTGGAGTCACCTCAATATATATTCTTCTATTTTGTTTTCTTGCGTTATTTATTAAGCATATTGATTCTTTTCTAGAAACATGAGCTATTCTAACATTCTCGCAATTGTTTGTATATTTCAAAACGAATTCTACAGCGCTTACTTCATCTTGACCGAATTGAGCATGAAATACAAGTCTATCTTTTTTTAAAAAATCGACATAATTAGGAAGAGAATATAAATCTTCTTCATAGAATTTAAAGCCAAAAGCAAAATTCCTAGCTTCTTCTATTTCTTTAGGATCTAAAGGCTTAGAATGCAAGCCGAAATCTACGAAAGATTTTTTCTTAAAATCCTCAAAACGCTTCTTTAGTAATTCAAGCTTATTTATTGGAGGATTAGTATTCGGCATATCCAAAACTGTAGTTATTCCACCTGCAATAGCTGCTTTAGATCCAGTTTCTATTGTTTCTTTATATGATTGAAACCAATCTCTGAAATGAACATGCAAATCAATTCCAGCAGGTAATATTAGATGACCGCTACCGAATCTTATTGGTTTAGCATCATTAAATTCAATCCTTGATATCTTTTTTATTCGTTCATCCTCTATAAGTATTGCACATTCTAGAAAATCATTTTCTAGAAATGCTTTTCCTATTATTTGATAACGATTATTTTCCTTCGACAAGTTGTTCAATTACTTCATTCTCATAAACATACCTATAGCAATACATGCATTGAAGCTTCAAAGGACTTTTCTCTATAACTTTAAACTTAGATACAATAGGTTCATTTTGCTGCCTAGTAATGCATGTTGGATTTGGACATTTTAATATGCCCTCAACATATTCAGGTAAAACTACTTTGCTTTTTTCATAAACTTTATAATCTCTTATTACATTGATCGTAGCCATTGGAGCAATAAGAGCAAGTATACTAACTAAAGAAGGATCAAGCTCAAGGTTTTCTACTTTAATGATATCTTTCACTCCTAATTTTTTACTTTTAACATTCATTGCAATCGTTAGAGTGTTCTCGACTTTTTTAGTAAGACCAAGTAACCTTAATACAACTAAAGCTTTACCGCTTGGAATATGATCGATTACCGTTCCGTTTCTTATCTTCGCTACTTTCATTTCAACCTCTTCCATGTTACTCACCTCTAAGTATCAAACTCAATATAGCCATTCGAACATAAATTCCATATTCTGCTTGTTTAAAATATGCTTGCATAGGCGTATTGTCTATTTCATAGCTCAATTCATCGACGCGCGGTAAGGGATGCATTACAATAAGATCTTTCTTAGAATTCTGTAAAACTTTCAAATCTACTTTGTATGATCCCTTAATTTTTTCATATTCAGCGATATCAGGAAATCTTTCTTTCTGTATTCTTGTAACATAAAGTACATCGAGCTCGTGTATAACCTTTTCTAGACTACTCAGTTCTTCAAAATCTACTTTGGCTTCAATTAATTTATTTCTAACATCTTCTCTCATTGAAAGTTGAGGTGGTGAAATCGCATATATTTTGTTAGAATATTTAGCGATACCAAACATAAAGGAAACAGCAGCCCTACCATATCTTAAATCTCCTAGTATGCCGATTTTTAGATCATCAAGCCTGCCTTTAAGTTTTCTTATCGTATAAAGGTCTATCATTGCTTGTGTTGGATGATTAAGATAACCATCTCCTGCATTTATAACAGGATGCTTGCAAACATCTGCAGCAAACTTTGCAGTCCCTTCAATCGGACTCCTAATAACTAATAAATCACTATATACATCCATCATATGAAGAGTATCATAGAGACTTTCTCCTTTTTTTATTGAAGAATATTCTGCAACTAAATTTATCACTTCAGCTCCTAATTTTTTAGCTGCTACTTCGAAGCTAATCCTTGTTCTTGTGCTGTATTCTAAAAAAATATTTCCTATTATCACTCCTTTTAACAAATTTGAAGGAATATTCTTTTCAAATTCCTCAGTTTTTTTAAATAATATTTCTAGATCTTCAATTGTAAAATCATCTATAGAGATTACATCCCTACCTTTCCAACCCATCGCTAAAATTATGTTTGTTAAAATTAAAAACTTCTTGATAATAGATCTCTAAGTTTTAAGAGAGAATGCAAAGCAATGCCTTTGCTTTCTAAAGAATTACGAGCACCTTCTTCACGATCAACGATAACAAAGGCGTCTTTTACAACAAATCCGTTTTCAATAAGTTTCTCTGCAGCATATAGAATACTTGAACCTGTGGTTGCTACATCATCTATTATGATGATTTTACTCTCTTTGTTCAAATCTCCTTCAACGATTTTTGAAGTTCCATGACCTTTCTCTTCTTTTCTAACATAACATAAAGGTTTAGACAATTCATATGCAATAAGCGATGCCCAAATAAGACCCCCTGTAGGAATGCCTGCTATAGCATCGAAATTCAAATTCTTGATTATAGATATTGATTCTTTGACTATTTCTTTATAGACCTGAGGATGAGATATAACATTTCTCAAATCGATGTAAATGCTACTTCTTTTACCCGAAGATAAAATGAAATCGCCGTATTTTACTGCACCAAATTTAATTAATAGATCAGCTATTTTGCTCATGCTCAATCATTTTGATTGCTTTCTTAATTTCTAATAAAGGATCAGATGATTTAAGTATAGCTCTTCCTATTATTTCAAAGTCTGCACCATTTTTTATAGCTGAACCATATGGCATACCTTGAGCACCTATTCCTGGAGAAAAAATCAACAAGCTAGTCATTTTCCTGACCTCTCTTAGTATATCAGGCTTTGTAGCTGGCGCTACTATCCCTGCTAAATTTAACTTATTAGAGATTTGAGTAAGCAATCTGAAATTTTCATTTAATAGATATGAACCTTCATTAGTCATGCATACAACAGCTATTGTTGGGATTTCATCATTCAATTCTTTAAGGACGTCTTCTCCTACAAAAGCATGCGCTATTATAGCATCGAAACCAAAATCTTTCATCATCTTACCTATTTTCCTAGAAATATACGGAATGTCTGCAATTTTCAAATCTGCTATTAAAACTAGTTTATCGGAGAATTTTCTGCATAACTCTTTCGTTTCAATAGAAGAAGATATAATCGGTACGGCACCTATTTTTAAGCCTACCAAATAAGGTTCTAGCTGAGATAATAAATTAAAATTTATCTCAGATTCATCAATAGCTAGTATAATTTTACTCTTTTTTGTTTTACTTATTTCACTAATTTTCTTAACAAAATAATTATTCATGTTTTCCAATTAAGAACTGAACAGGTATATATAACAAAAAGGCATCTCTTAATAAAACAATTAAATAAAATAAAATAATAACAATGTTTAATGAAAGAATATTTAAAAAGTATAAAATAAGTATAATAGGATATTCTAATAATGATAAGATTTGCAATAAAATGATAAAAATTACATAATTATAGCTTGGTTTGAAAACAACAAATAGCAATATCAATATATAAATTAAATACTGAGGAGAAAATCCAAATGAAAATACAAAAAATAGTGATAAAACGCTTATTAGAATTTCTTCAAAAGATAAATTTTTTCTTCTTGCAAAATAAGAAAATATTAATATTGATGATAAAATTGTTATAAATGATAAAATTTTTATATATGATAACTGAAGAGGTACATAATTTTGAAGTAAAGTTGGGTCTGGAGTTATTCCTATTATACCATATTTAATTAATTCAAGAGTTAAACTACTGCTGAAGAACTCATTAAATAAAGTTCCTAAGCTTATATCATTACCTATCAAGAATATACTTAGAAAGCCAAATACAGAACCCCATGCAGGTCTGCTCAATTGCCAATAATAACTCGAAAGAAAAAGTTCAGGATTTAGCAATAATATTATATTTAAAGAAAGTAAAAGCATTAATGAGTAAAATAAGAATTTCTTTTCCTTTTTATTTGGCATAAGAAAATATGATAAAATAGCAAATATTGGAAATAATTTCAAAGATGTTCCTATAGATGTTAATAAACTAGATGAAAATATTTTTTTAATTTTAATGAAATAAATTGAAAAAAGAAGAATCATTACTATATAAGGATCGAAGATGAATTGGAGAGATATATACATGACTGGAATAGGAGAATATGCATATAACCATCTCATTATAGGTGTAAATTTATATTTAGATTTTTTTAATAGAGTCCAAATAATAATTCCATTTATAATATCAGATAAAGAATTAAATAAAAAGAATAAAAATGAAAATGAAACATAGTCGTTGAATGTTATTGAATACATAAAATAAATTAAAAAATTGGTCAAGAACGGATAAGGAGTCCATATGCCATCCACTCTTGTATAGTTCATTAGTAAGGCTATATTGTACAACCAAGCAGTGAATACTGTAGCTAGTTCAAAAAATAAAAGGGGTATTAAAACCCTTGATATGAACAGCACTAATACATAAAACTTGAATTCATGTTTTTGTAAATAATCAGGTAAGAGAGATTTTCCTATGAACACAATATGATGGATAAATTTATCTTTATAACTTTTTCTGTTACTCTTAAATGCTTTTTAAACCAATATGACTAATAACTCATGAAATGCACATAATAGTTTGCACTAAACAAGTTCCAGATTCGACAGATATGAGAATAGATCCTAAAACAAATAATTTAATAAGAGAAGGTGTACCTTCAATAACCAACCCGCCTGATTTGCATGCTACAGAGGAAGCTTTGAGAATTAAAGAGAAATACGGAGCAATAGTTACTGCTTTAACGATGGGACCATTACAAGCAGAAAGCACATTAAGGGAATTATTAGCTATGGGAGTCGATTACGCTTATCACATTTCAGATAGAGCATTAGCTGGCTCTGATACACTAGCGACATCTTATACTTTATGGAAGGGAATAAAGAAAATATGTGAAATTCACGGTCCATTCACTTTAATATTTTTTGGAAGACAAGCAATTGATGGAGAAACAGGGCAAGTTGGTCCTGGTGTTGCTGCAAGATTTGGTATACCGATTATTACATATACAATCAAAATTGAAGAGCTGAATTTAGAAAAAGGATACATTATCGGAGTGAGAAAAGTATACGATGGCTTAGAGAAAGTAAAAGCAACTTTACCAGCTGCGTTAAGCATAACTGAAGAAGCGAATACACCAAGAATACCTACTATCGACGATATTATAAGAGCATACAAAGCAAAGATAACTAAATGGAATAAAAATGATTTGAATCTTGAAGATGATAAAATAGGTCTTAAAGGTTCGCCTACATGGATTAAGAGAGTATTTCCTCCTCCTCCTAGAAAGAAAGGTCAAATATTTGATGGAAGGGGAAGAGAAAGAGAAGCTGTAAAGTGGTTAATAGACCAATTGTTAAAGCTAAATGCTTTTGGAGAAAAGATTGCTGAAACTTATGAAGAACCTAAACCATTACCTATAGCTTTTGATAAAACGAAGAGATTTGGCGAAGTTTGGAGTGTTGTAGAGCATAGATATGGAAAAGCAGATCCTGTTTCATGGGAATTGTTAGGTGAAGCAAGAAGATTATCAAGATTATTAGGAGTGAAATGTGGTGCAGTAATAGTAGGTTATCAAGTAACTGATTTAATTGATGAAGCAGCAAGCTATGGAGCAGATAAGATATACTACGTAGATTCTCCAATATTAAAGGATTACAGAACAGAACCATATTCAATAGTTTTGACAGAACTTTGTTTAAAGTATAAGCCAGATATCCTTTTAATGTCAGGCACGCAAAATGGAAGAGATTGGGCAGGTTATGTTGCAACCCTTATTCCAACAGGATTGGTTGCAGATGTGACTCAAATGGATATAGATCCTGCAACAGGTATGTTATTAGCAACTAGACCAGATTTTGGCGGTAATGAAATGTCTACTATAGTATGTCCTAATCATAAACCCCAAATGGCTACGATTAGACCAAAGGTTTTCAAAATACCTCCTAAAAGGCTAAATCCTGAAGTTGAAGTGATAAAGGAAGATATTCAAATCGATATTTCAAGAATACACACTGAACTCTTGGAGTTTAAACCTAGAGAAAAATTAAAATTAGAAGAAGCAAATATCATAGTTAGCTTTGGCAAAGGTCTTGGATCGCCAAAAAATATTCATTATATTGAAGAATTAGCTAAAGTATTAAATGCAGAAATAGGCGCTACGAGGGCAGTTGTTTATTCAGGATGGATATCTAAAGATAGACAGATAGGTCAAACAGGATTAACAGTAAGACCTAGGCTATATTTTGCTATTGGAATATCGGGTGCAATACAACACGTTGTAGGAATTCAAAATTCTGACATAATCGTAGCTATTAATATAGATCCAGAAGCACCTATATTTAACGTTGCAGATTACGGAATAATAGGTGATTTGTTTAAAATTGTTCCTATTTTGACTGAAGAATTAAGCAAGGTGGTTAAGATTGCCTGAAAAATTTGACGTTGTAATTGTAGGCGCAGGTCCTGCAGGTATTTCTGCAGCAATAACTACTGCAAGAGCAAAACTAAATACTGTCGTAATAGAGAGAGGAGGCATTCCTGGAGAAAAGAACATGTTCGGAGGTGTGATTTTTAGACATGCCTTTGAAAAATTAATACCTGATTTCGTTAAAACAGCACCTTTAGAAAGAAAAGTAATAGAATATCAGTATTGGATACTTACAGATACTGGGCATATAAAAATAGTGTATAGAGATGAAAGATTAGCTAAAAATCCTAGTGGTTACACAGCATTGAGAGCTAAATTCGATCCATGGTATGCCAAAAAAGCTGAAGAAGCAGGGGCAATGATAATAACTAGAACGCAAGCATTAAAGCCAATAGTGAAAGAAGGAAAAGTTATAGGGGTAGAAACAGATCGCGGCGAAGTTTATGGCAATATAGTAATCGCAGCAGACGGAGCAAACTCATTATTAGCTAAAGAACTAGGTTTACATGAAGAATGGAAACCATACGAAATGGTCTTAGGAGTTAAGGAAGTTATAGAAGTAGGTAGAGTAAAAATTGAAGAGACATTCAAACTGGGAATGGATGAGGGTATTGCAGTAACCATAATTGGAGGACCTTTAAAGGGTATGACAGGAGGAGGATTCTTATATACCAATAGAGAAACTTTATCTGTAGGAGTTGGAGCATTATTGAGCGATATAGTAAGAACGAAGAAAAGACCTAATGATTTGTTAGAGGAATTTAAGAGACATCCTTCTATTTATCCTTTCATAAAAGACAGCACATTGAAAGAATATGCTGCTCATTTAATACCTGAAGGAGGTTATCATTCAATTCCTAAACTATATACAAACGGATTCATGGTAGTTGGCGATGCGGCTATGCTTGTGAATGTCGTAGGATGGGAAGGAACAAACTTCGCAGTTGAATCAGGTATACATGCAGGTGAAACCGCAATCGAAGCTCATAAGCTTAAAGACTTCAGTATAAATGTATTAAGAAACTATGAAATGAAATTAAGAAACTGCTTTGTTTTGAGAGATTTGAGAAAGTTTAGAAGAGTACCATTATTATTAAGGAGTAACAAAGCCCTATTCAGTGTTTATCCTGATATTCTCAATGACTTACTTCATATTTGGCACACAGTAGATGGTATTCCTAAAGAAATCAAATTAAAACAAATGAGAAACACAGTTTTACAAAGAAGAAATATACTTCAATTGTTAAAGGATGTTATTGACATAACAAGAGCTTTATTTCTCTGAAAAGCTTAACATTAAATACTCCATATTATAAATTTGTTTGTGCAACAAGCAAAACCTAGCATGAAAGTAGAGGCTAAATTATTCCTTGCTAGATACAAAAGGGATGACGTCTCACATTTAGTAATATTGGATAATCAGAAATGCTTAAAATGTAAGGATAAACCCTGCATTATTGTTTGTCCTGCAGATGTATATCATTGGGAAGAAGATAGGTTAATAGTTTCATACGACAATTGTGTTGAATGTGGTTCTTGCAGAATTGTATGTCCATATTCAAATATTTCATTCAGATATCCTAGATGGGGTAAAGGCATAGGATATAGATACGGATAGGCTTATCTATATCGTAATGATTCATTATTTATGAAAATATCAATTATAGGTTCTGGAAGATTAGGTAGCACAACAGCTTTTGAATTAATAAATAGAGAATTAGCTAGCGAGATAGTATTAGTAGATATCATACCCAATCTTCCCCAAGGAGAAGCGATGGATTTAAATCAAATGAGTGCAGAAAAAGGTAAAAATACAATTGTATATGGCTCGAATGATTATAAAGATATCAAAGACTCATCGATTGTAATAATCACCGCAGGTGTTGCGAGGAAGCCTGGAATGACAAGAATGGATTTATTGAAAACGAATGCACCTATAGTTAGAGATGTTACGAAAGAAATAGTAAAGTATGCAAAAGATTCCATAGTAATAGTGGTTACAAATCCTATGGATGTAATGACTTATGTTGCACTCAAAACTAGCAACTTCGAAAGAAATAGAGTTATGGGTATGGGGGGCCAATTGGATTCAGCTAGATATAGAGAAATACTCAGCCAAATGCTTAATGTTTCAAGATCTGTGGTAAAAGCATTAGTTATAGGAGAGCATGGCGAAACCATGTTTCCAATCCCTAGATTCTCATTCGTAGGTTACAAAAGAGTCTCGGAAATACTAGATTCAGAGAAAATAAAAGAAGCTGAAGAAAAGACGAGAAAAATAGCTGCAGAAGTGATCGCTCTAAAAGGAGCAACAGTATTTGCACCAATAAGTTGTATTGCTACATTGGTAGAGAATATAGTTAAAGACAAAAGAGAAATATTGCCTGTTTCTGCATATTTGCAAGGAGAATATGGAGTGAAAGATGTATGTATAGGAGTACCAGCAATAATAGGAAGAAACGGAATTGAAAGAATTATTGAATTGGATCTAAATGAAGAAGAAAAATCAAGATTTAATACAAGCGTTAATACAATAAGGAAAGCAATCGATGAAATATTATCACTGAAGATTATCGAATAAAGAATAAATTTTTCGTAATTATTTTTTTAATCATGCCTTTCGAATATAAAGGAATTAACATATCTTGGCTAGGACATGATAGTTTTAGGATAAAATTCCAAGGTAAAGTAATATATATAGATCCATACAATTTAAAAAAGAGCTATGAGCCAGCTGATGTCATATGTGTTTCGCATAACCACTTCGATCACTTAAGCTACAATGACTTAAAAAAATTAGTTGTTGATAAGACAGTCTTAATAGGAGCACAGGAATGTAAGGATGAATTTGATAAGTTTAAGAAGAATAAAAAAATCTACTTGTTGCCTGGTCAGGAGATAGAAGTAGAAGGTATAAAAATAAAAGCAGTCCCTGCATACAACATTAATAAATTTAGAAGCCCTGGAGTGGTATTTCATCCTAAAAATGATAATAAAATAGGATTTGTTCTAAACTTAGGTGGTGTAACTATTTACCATGCAGGTGATACTGATAATATACCAGAAGTCAAAGGTCTCAAACCTGATATTGCCCTATTACCTGTTAGTGGAACATATGTTATGACCAAAGAAGAAGCAGTCCAAGCTGTTAAAGATATCATGCCTAAAATCGCTATTCCAATGCATTATGGAACAATTGTAGGAACAGAACAAGATGCTGTTTATTTCAAAAATAATGCACCTAAAGAAGTAGAAGTTCACATCCTTCAACCCGAATAAGAAAATATTTTTTCTATATGTTCATTAGATAAATTTCTACCCGTCAATATTGCAACTACATTACTTCCTTTTTCTAATTTATGATTCAATAAATAGGATATTGCTGCACCTGCGCTCGGCTCGACTAATATTCTTTCTTTTTCGAATAGTAATTTAGTAGCCTTGATTATTTCTTCATCACTCACCAGAGCTACTTCATCGATTTTATCTTTAACAATCTTGAATACTAAATCTCCTATTCTTCTCACAGCCAAACCTTCAGCTACAGTATTAGTTCCTTTTGTTGTGATTATTTCTCCAGCTTTCAATGCGCTGTATAATGATGGATTTCCTTCAGGTTGAATACCAATAATCTTAGTTTTTTTACTCATTTCTTTAATTACGAAAGAAATACCAGCAATTAAGCCACCACCTCCTACAGGTATGAGAAGATAATCTATATTCTTTAGTTGCTCTATCAATTCTAACCCAATTGTTGCCTGTCCTTCAATTATTCTTAAGTCATCAAAAGCATGAATGAAAAGCCCATTCCTTTCTTTTGCATACTCTTTCGCGAAAATTGCAGCTTGATCAGAATATTCTCCTTTATAAATGATTTCTCCGCCATAAGATTGTATTAAAGACAACTTATATGGTGTTGCTACTTTAGGTGCAAAAATGACAGCTTTTTTATTTAATTTCTTCGCTAAATAAGCCACTGCAATCCCATGATTTCCACTTGATGCTGTCACTAAAAGATCTCCTTCAAAACCGTTTTCGATTTCATATAATGCTTTGTTTGAAGCACCCCTTATCTTAAAAGATCCTACTTCTTGGATGAATTCACATTTTAAATACAGGTTTATGTCAAACAATTGAGAAAGAATATTACTTTTAATTAAAGGCGTCTCGATAGCGAGTTCAGATATTCTTTTTTTCGCTTTAAAGATATCCTCAAGCTTTAAAATAGATTCATTCATTAAGAATAATTAGGATATGCACATAGAAAAACGCTCAGATATAAGTGCGAGAAAAGTTAAGCTACCAGAAGAAGAAATACTTCCAGTAATAGAGAGATATTTAAAGAGAATAGAAATGATGCACGAAAAAGGAAGTTTTAGGAAATTAATCGTTCCTTTAGGAAAGCAAAACATTGAAATTCTGAGCAAATTAGCTAAGGAGAAGCTTGGAATCGAGATAGAATATATACCCGTCAATAGCGCTGAAAATCTTTACGCTATTTCCCCTAAGAAACAGATCGAATCAAAGAGGAAATTTCTTCTTTAATCTTCAATATTAAAGTTCTGAGATTTTCATAACTTTCCTTGTATTTCCTCAATTCTTCTACTTCTTTTTTATAATTTTCTAAACGGTCTCTCATTGTATTAATTTCAGCTTCATAGTTTTTCCTTTGTTCTTCTATAATTTTATCTAATTTTTGAAGTTGTTCACCAAGTCTTCTTATTTCCTCTTCATATTTCTTCTTAATTTGCTCTTCAGAAACATATCTTATGATTTTAAGATCGCTAAAGATTAGTTTATTATTATTTTTATCATATTGGACTTTTACAGTTAATCTTATAGGATCTGCCTTATCAATCTTGAGCTCTTCTACTATTTTACCATAAAGGGATTTATTAAAATCCGCGACATCTCGAATTATTACTTCTGAAGGTGCTATCTTTTTCAATATCGCTAATGCTGTCCTTCTAACTTTATCTGCAAATATAGCTGCAGGAATAACACCTGTGTTTATTTCATATACCTCACTTATCTCGCTCACAATATATTATAAAATTAAATTTTTAATAATTTTCTTGCATTTTGAAAAAATATTTTTTTAATTGTTTCCTCCTTTAAATTTATCTGTTTAAGTTCTTCAATTATCCTACTAGGATTTAACATTGGATAGTCACTACCGAATAATACTTTATCTTGAATTAGAGAGTCAGCATATTTAAAAACAATACTAGGTATATATTTCGGAGACCATCCGCTTATATCTATGTAAACATTTGCTTTATGATAAGCAACAGCTAGCGCTTCCTCATACCAAGGCCATCCAAAATGGGCCATGATGAAATCAACGTTATCGAACTTTGAAGCAACGTTATCAATATATATAGGTCTTCCTAAATCTAGCATTATTCCTCCGCCTCCTCTATTTCCAGCTCCTATTCCTGTTATTCCAGTATGAATCACTATTGGCAATTCTTTTCTTGAAGCATATTCATATATTTTATTCAAAATTTCATCATCAGGTTTTATTCCTAACAACTGAGGATGAATCTTTATTCCTTTTAAGCCTAAAACTTCAATAGCATACTTTAAATCTTCAATCGGATTTTGCAAGCTAAAACCTGCGAAACCTATAAATAAGTCTTCGTCAGCCTTCATTATTTCCTTTATATGCTCGTTCGGAATTGAACCATAGCCTGGAAGTGTTGAAAATAAAGGCAACAATACTGCTTTCGTTATTCCTTGCTTCTTCAAATCTTCTATAAATTCATTGATTGCTAGAATTTTTGATTTAGACCTGAAATAATTTACTGTTGTTTCATAATACTTACCTAAGGCATTTACAAATTCTTTAGTGGGAGGATGAACGTGGAAATCTATTATTTCCATTAGATAAATTCAATATTTTCTGATTTAGTCAATATACCTTTGTATAAGAAATCGATTTGCCTCAAAGCTAAATAATAATCGAAATCATTTAAAGCAGATATCGCATCGATAGGAACTATTACTTTATACCATCTCAAAGCTGCGCTACCTGCGGTGTGCAAAACACAGATATTCGCTACCGTTCCAGTTATAACAGTATTCTTTATGTTATGTATTCTTAGTACATGATCTAAAGATGTTCCATAAAAAGCATCATATCTTAACTTCTTAATTAGAATGTCTCCTTCTTTAGGTTTTAATTCATCCAATATTTCTGCACCCCAAGTATTTTGAACAGCATGTTCTCCCCAAATAGCGAATTCTGGATCATTTTTCATATGCCAATCTTGAGTATAAACTATTAAGACATTCTTCATCCTTGCTTTTTCTATTAGTTTTTTTATTACTGGGATTGTATTCAATGAGCTAGGTACAAATAGCTTACCTTTAGGATGTGAAAAGTCGTTTTGCATATCAACGATGATCAAAGCAGTAGACTTGCTTTCTAAATCTACTTTCTCAGCTATTTTATAAGCAGGAACCTCTAAATTCATGATTAACTATTAAATAAAGAATGATAAAAAATTAATTTAACAGTAAGTAGGATTGATGTTGCCTAGTTTACAATAATTTGAAAATGGTTCGACAGAAAATATTGTTGTTGGAACAGTGTAATTAGATCCTTGATACTGATATTGAACACCCGTTTCATCATACCTAATAACCATACTTTGAGGTGAAGATGAGCTTACATGAAGGTAGAAAATTGAATCCACATAAGATAGATTTGATGTTTGCCAGATAAGATCTATGTTAGGTAATATGGGAGCTAAAGCGGAAGCCACTTCAGGAGCTACAGCAGCAATTAAGAGGGCGACAGGTATGCTGATTGTTAATGATGGTAACTCGCTTTGTTCAATTTGTGTCCCGTGAATATATATTAGTTGTCCTGGACTCAACGTTCCATAATATTTCGAATAAGCATCATTAAAAGGTATGAAATTACCTGATGTAGCGTAAAGATTAGGAGCTTTTGAATTTCCAGATTGCAATACTTCTAAGCCTGTTTGGAAAAGTTGATATGAATATCCAAAAGGGACTGCTCCCCACCAAGGCACCATAAGAAATTCAGTATAATTTGCAAGAGCTAATTGACCTTTTTCGTAAATCATGACTTTTGAAGGATAATTACTAAGTGCAGTACCAAAACCTATATACGAATTTACGGAAACTGAACTGCTAGATATTGTCATTGACGGTCCTGGAATTGAGTAGGATGTGCTCCCGGATTCATCTTCAAAGGCTTCTGAAATATCTATTTGAAAAGTTGTTTGAGAAGACGAAATGATATAAACATTAATAGATCCATCAATGTAATTCTGATAACCTTGACTATATACCGAACTTGCATCTGCTTCCATTAAAGGTATGATCCCAAATGAATTGCTAGAAGGATAATATGTAACTGAATTCAAATTGTAACAGGTATATATATATTTATATGTATCTTTACAGTAGTAGTTTGGTACGCTAGAGCTAGTAGTTGTTGTTATCGTTTGATCTGAACTCTTGAATTCTTTTTGAATTCTTGTTAAATTAAAGACTTTAGGTTGATTGAAAACAATTGCTTTTGAAATGCTATATCCATTCAATATTTTAATAGGATCATATTCAACAGTGAAACTTTGGCTATATATAATCGTTGAGCCACTAACATTTTTTGAATAGCTTGCAAATCCAATCAAAGAAGGATGGATTAAGCTACCATATTCATTAGCCCATGCTTTAGCTGCTTCTTTAATCGAAGAAGCTGGAATTGATAAAAATTGGTTTAAAATTCCATGATAAATTTCCTTAAAAATTGTTCCATTTTCTGAAGGATAAAAAATATAAAGTTGAACAAAAACGTTTTTAATTAAATTAGCATTTTTATCAAAAAAAGCAAGTGTTATAGATTGATTATTTATGTTCACAGAATACATCCATAACATAGGTGTTATTATTGAAACGAGCAAAATTGCTAGTAATTTTTTCTGCATAAGAAACATATGATATACAAGTATATAAATTTTTCTCGCATGCTACAAACAGTAGAATTATGGTTTTAAAAAGGCTTCTTTTCACCTAAAATCATTAATAAGAAAGTTTAGAAAAACCTATTGAGCACACAATTACAGAGATTAAAGACTGCCTTTAAGGACGGTATGAATAGCCTTAAATATTTATTATAAAAATTTTAGGAATTTCAGCGACGCTCCTCCTAGGCTCTAGAGAGCTTGATGGGAATTAAGAAGAAGCGATCAGCGTTGCTCTTTAGTGAAGGATTCTTAATAGAATCAAGATTTTGGCTTGGCAATTTTCTTGTTAAAGGTTACTTTTAGGACTCGATGATATGCGGAAGCTCTGAGCTATAATTCCAGCAAATGGGATATGTAGCCACGAATCGATGCTTTGAATCAATGAATCTCTCTAAAAGGCGACCTCGCTTTTCTATGAAGGGGTCAGAATAGATACCGAGGTAATACGATTTTGCGATAAAGTCACAATCAAAACTTACTTTTTAAAAGTTTGTCATGCCTCTTATGAAAATTTACCAAGTAGAAGCTGGGATGATAAATGTATCGATAATAGCTACGGTAAAAGATCAGGAAACTGTTCAAAATGGAAAATATAAAACGATATTAGAAGATGGTACTGGCAAAATCACAATGCTGCTAAACGAGAAATTGACGATAGGAACTGTTCTGAAAGTCGAGAAAGCATATGCCTATAAGTATAGAGGACAACTCTGTATTACGCTCATGAAAAAAGGAAAGATTAGAAAGTACTAATGATATTGTAATTGATTAAAAAGATTCTTTAACTTTCTTTTTGCATGATCGTGCAAAAAAAGGTTAGATACGCTAATTAGATGCTTTCAATCATGCATGCCTATAATTAATTAATCCATTGCAAAGGCTTTTTTTGAATAGAATGATCAAAAATTGCTTTTAAATAAGGTGAGAGTTTCCCTATGCCTTGCATAATAAAATGCTCAACATGTGGTTTCAAGTTTTTCAACGATAAAGAGGATATAACTTCACCTGCAGATATATTGAGAAGATATTCATTCAAATGCCCAAGTTGTCTGAGTAAACTAACGTTTGATTACAGGAAAATTAGCATATCCATAGCTACAGATATCCACGCATATAGAAGACCTGGCATTTCAATGAGAACGCTAAGAATTAAGAGTATTCGAGAAAGGATTCTTGAATAAATAAACTTTTAATAACCTTTGTATTTTAAACATTCTTAGTGCAATTCATTTACAAAGCGTTATGCCCCAATGATGGAAATGATATAATTTCGAGTAGACTTGAGAAGGGGCTTGTTTGTGAAAAATGTCTTCCTGAATCTTATGCTCATTCTATTCAATCGCATGAAGAACTCATTAAATATTTAGAAGAAAGAAATCTGCTAGAAGGCAAACTTAAAGATTATGAAGAGTTAGAAGCTAAACTAAGAGAATTTGAAGAATTTTCAAAAGTAGTATATGAAAGCCTAACACCAGCACAAAGGAGCTGGTTCATGAAAGCTTCTAGAAGTGAAAGTTTTGCAATTACTTATCCTACAGGTTTAGGTAAGACTTCCTTTGGAGTTCTCCTAGCTCTTTACACAATTTATAAGGATAATGGAAAGAAAGTCTTCTTCATAGTACCGACTAAGTTATTGGTTTCAAGACTTTCAGAAAGACTTCAAGAAATTGCTGAGAAAAAAGATTTGAAACTAAAAATCCTAAAATCAGGAGAGAAAAAAGAGGATATAATCAACTCATTAAGAAATAGAGAATTTAATATAGCTGTTTTCACACCAAAATTCCTTATTTATAATAAAGACGTATTGAACAGTAAAGAATATACAGGAATCGCAGATCTGATATTCGTCGATGATGTTGATGCATTACTTAAAAGCTCTAAAGCTATCGATATAGTCCTAAATTTATTAGGTTTCGAAGAATCAATTCAGGCTAAGCTTAGAAAGATAATTAAAAGAACCTCTAGAGAGGATACGGAAGCGAAAACTAAAGTGCTAGAGGAGATAGAAGCATATAAGAAACAAAGAAAGATTGGCCAATTGATTTTCTCAAGCGCAACTACACGGTATACTTCCTCTAGGCTAAGATTATTGAGATACTTATTAAACTTTGAACCTGGCTCATCATTAGAAGTTTTCAGAAACATTAAAGAAGTTTATAAGTTCACTAAAAATGAAATTAATGACTGCATTAATATTGTAAAGAAGATAGGAGAAGGCGGATTAATTTTCGTTTCAACAGATAAACCCTCTGATTATCTTGAAAAAATAGCTAGTAAACTTGAGGAAGAAGGTATTAAATGTGAAATAGTTTCTGGAAAAACAAACGCTAAAAAAATCATAGAAAAATTCGAAAAAGGTGAAGTAAAAGTCTTGATTGGTAATGCAATTTTCTATGGACCTTTGGTTAGAGGAATAGATATGCCAGCAAAAGTAAAATATGCCTTATTTGTTGGTGTGCCTAAATTTAAATTCTCATTTAGAATATTTGAAAGAAATCCTCTAAGAACTCTTTGGCTAGCAAGTTTAGTTGTTAACTTCGTAGAAGATTTCAATACAAGAAGAGCTATACTAGAGACGGCTAATAAATTGAAAAACGAAACACAAAAATTCACACCAGAAGCCTTGAGAGCTTTAGCACATATCGAGAAAGTTGAAACTCAAATGCGCATATTTAAGTTGACTAAAGAACTATATGAGTTGCTTAAAGAAACATTAAAAGATGAAAACCTTGTAAGAAAGCTAGAAGAAAAAAATAGACTTAAAGTCCTTGAAGAAAAAGGAGAAAAATTCTTTTTAATTCCTGACTCCTTAACTTACATTCAAGCTTCAGGAAGGACGAGTAGGCTATACTATGGCGGAATAACAACAGGCTTATCGATAATACTTGTTGATGATAAAAATATATTCGAAGGATTGAAATTCCAATTGAATTTAAGAAGTGAACTTTTCAAATTTATAAATTATAAAGAATTTGAAAAAGAAAAAGAAAAAATCCTTGAATTAATACGAATAGAAAGAGAAGCTATAGAGAAAAGAGATTTAAAGAAATTGAAAGAGCTCAAGAAGCTTGAACTAAAAACTGCTTTATTTGTTGTAGAATCTCCAACAAAGGCAAGAACTATATCTTCATTTTTTGGTAAACCTGTGGTCAGACTTGTTAAAGGGTTGAGAGTTTACGAATGTGTTTCAGATAGATACATCCTTTATATTACTGCAACAAGGGGCCATATATTTGATCTTGTTTACACACATGACCCCAATAATGGGTATTATTATGGTGTATTGAAAAAAGATGGTTACATACCTATATACAATACAATAAAGAAATGCAACAATTGCGGTGCCCAATTTAATGAATATCTAAAAGAAAAAGGAAAATGCAATTATTGTGGAAGTGATAAAATAGATGATCAAATTAAAACTGTAGAAGCTCTTCAAGAATTAGCACAGGAATGTGACTTGGTAATAATAGCTACAGATCCTGATTCTGAAGGAGAAAAAATAGCGAAAGATGTTTATTTGGCTGTTAAGCCTTTCGCTAAAGAAATTAAAAGAGCTGAAATGCATGAAATAACTTTAAGGGCTTTCTTAGATGCCTTAGATAATTTAAGAGATGTAAATGATAAACTTGTTGAAGCTCAAGTACTAAGAAGAATAGGTGATAGATGGGTAGGATTTAGTTTAAGCAACGTAGTTCAACAAGAATTTAAACGAAGAACTTTGGGTATAGGAAGAGTACAAGGACCTGTATTACATTGGATAGTAAAGAATTATGAAAAAAGTAAAAAAGAAAAGAAAAAAATTGCTGTATTTCATACTAAAATAAATGATATAAGATTAAGAATAATATCAAAAAGCATAGATATTAAGAAAAGGAACTTAAAAAATATACTTAAAAATATAAAAATAAAAGTATCTAAAATTAAAAAGAAACAAGAACTAATAAGACCTCCAGTTCCCTTCTCTACTACTGAATTATTGACATATGCAATACCTCGAATAAAGGCTTCATCAGACAAAATCATGAAATTAGCTCAAGATCTATTTGAAGCAGGCTTGATAACATATCATAGAACTGATAGCCATTATATTAGTTATGTTGGATTCGAAATAGCAAAAAGGTATCTTGAAGAAAAGAACCTTATTGAATTACATAAACAGCGTCAATATGGTGAAAAAGCTACACATGAATGCATTAGACCAACTAGACCGTTAGATAGAACAGAATTAGAAAGCGCTATTGCTACAGGACAAATCAGGATACCTATACAATTAACTCCCCAGCATTATCAGCTATATGACTTAATATTTAGGGTTTTTATAGCATCACAAATGGAAGAGGCAAAAACAATTACGTATGAAATTTCATTCGAATCATTAAAGGTGCCAATCAATGGTGAAATGAAAGAAATAAAGCTTAAGCCAATCAAGTTAAATATCAAAGCAGATGAGAATAGCTTCGCAAAGATTTATTCGATACCGACTTATCCTCAATTGGAAAACATCAAAAAAGGTGATGTATTTGAGGTTGAAGACGTTCAGCTAATTAAGAAGAAAAAAGCACTATTTACAGAAGAGGAAATCATAAGTAAAATGAAAAAAGAAGGTATAGGGAGGCCTTCTACATACGCTATAATTATTAAAAAATTAATAGAGCATGGTTATGTTTTTAAATCACCTAATAAACAAGCCTTGATTCCTACTAAAACAGGTATAGAACTAATAAAGAAACTTAATAAAGAATACAAATGGGTTACAGATGTAAAATTAACACGGGAATTTGAAGAAACTATGGATCGTATAGAAAAAGGAGAACTTAATAAAGTAGAGATAACAAAAAAACTTGATGAATTCTTTGAAAGATTTTATGAATTGAAAAGGCCGACACCAATAGTTATACCTTCTTAGCATGACGCTTGCGGTATTCCTTGCTGGTGGAGAAGGTACAAGATTAAGACCTTTAACTGTTTCTAAGCCAAAGCCTTTAGTAAAAGTACTTAACATTCCTGTGCTTACTTATAATTTAATCAGAATAAAGAATATCGGAATTAAAGAAGTAAAAATCACACTACATTACCTTCCTCAACTAATTATATCTGAATATGGAGATGGTACAAGTTTAGGTTTAAACATCGAATATTCTGTAGAAGAAAGACCATTAGGTACTGCAGGAGGTGTAAGAGAAGCTGTAGGAAATACCAATGATAAAATCATTGTAGTAAGCGGTGATTTGATAACAGATTTCAATCTAAAAGAAATGCTGGAATTTCACAATAAAAGAGGTAGCCTTATGACCATTGCTCTCGGCTATTCTGAAGAACCTTACCAGTTTGGCATTGCTAAGCTAAATGAAGAAGGTAGAATAGTTAGATATCTCGAAAAGCCATCGCCTACTGAAGTATTCAGCAACTATATAAATGCAGGTATGTATATTTTAGAACCTGAAGTTCTCAAATATATACCCAAGTCTAGCGAATTTGATTTCAGCAGAGATTTGATACCTATTCTATTATCCAAAGGCGAACCAATATATGGATTCTACTCAAAATGCTATTGGAGAGACATAGGAACAATTGAACAATATTTGCAATGCAATCATGAATTGCTTAAAAGAGGATCTCATGAATTATATGAAATTGCAATAAAAAATCAAAAAATAAGAAAAGATATACCAAATTTGATCGAACCTTCTTTAGTTAATGAGGGGGCTGTAATTAAGGAAGGAGCGAAAATAGGACCATTTACAATAATAGATGAAGAAGTAATAATAGGCAATAATTCGATTATTAGTGGAAGCGTTATAAGCAAAGGAGCATACATAGGTGAAAGATGTTCAATAATATCAAGTATAATAGATAAATATGCTAAGATTCATGATAAGACAACTATATTCGAGAATTGCGTGATAGGAGAAAGAACGATAATCGGTAGAGGAACGGAAATCAGGCCTAACGTAAGAATATGGCCTGATAAATACGTTGATGAAAATATGATAATTACATCGAATATTGTAACTGCAAGCAAAATATTTAGATCAATGTTCAATCAGGGACTTATTCGTTTAACATTAAATTCTGAAATAACGCCTGAATATGCTGCGAAGTTTGGTAAAACCATAGCTAATATTATTAAAAGCGGGGAATTGATTTCTATTGCTTCCAGTTCTAAAAAAATATTAGAGTTGATTGGCTTACCTATGATTTCTGGAGCAATTTCTGCAGGAAATAATGTTGCGAATTTGGGAATTTTACCAATGAGTGTGGCAAGACTAGCTAATCAATCCTCTAAATCAAAATTCGGCATATATCTATTGTTAAATGAAAGGAATTCGGCTGAAGTTATTCTACACCTATTTGATGAAATGGGCTCGAACATTGATGAAAAAACAGAAAAGAAAATAGAAAATTTATTTTATAGAGAAGAATTCAGATCAGTTGATATAAAAAATATTGGAAATTTTGTTAATATTGATATAAATTATATAGTAGAGTATTATGTTAGAGTTTTAAAAAAGTTATTTGGAAATGATCTCGATAATGAGGTATATTTCATTTTGGAAAGAGGAGAGGAACTATTAAATTTCCTTTCAATACTTAAAAAAACAAGTTTTAATATATCTTTTGTAAATGATTTCAAAAAAATTCATAAATTAAAAAAAGATAGTCTAATTGTGAAAAGCGATAATAGCTTCAGTAGTTTAAATTTACTCAATCATGAGGGAGAAATTATCAATTCAGGAAAAAGAATTTTACTTGAACTTTATTCTATTAGAGAAAACCTTGACAAAAGAACCCTAATAGCACCGAAATTTTTATGTGATGAAGCAGTGAGATATCTTCAAGGTTTAGGATTTGAAATTGTTCAAAAAAATTTAATATTTAGAGATTATAGTAGAAATTTAACAAGTAAAGATGTTATCATCCTTGAACCTTTTCATGCTATAGGTATTTCTCCTATTCCTTATTTCGATGCAATAGCTTCTTCGATTTCAATTAGCAAATTGTTAATAAAAAAGAATTATACGCTAAAAGATGCACTAGAAATGCTTCCTGAACATTTCATCGTTTATGAATTTGAGGAAGCACCACTTGAAAAGATATCAAAAATTATCGCTGAATTAGGAAAAGAGGAAGATATTGAAAATGCAGGAAACTCTGCAATTATTAATGACGAAGCGAGATGTCTGATTCAACCCTCTATTTTCGCAGCAGGATTTGATATCATATCTTCTTCAACAAGTTATGAAAAAGCCTTAAAGTTTGCAACAATTGCGAAGAAGTATATAAATAAAATAAGGAATAAAATTTAGAGCCAATGATGAAAAGGTTTCCACATGACTTGTGATTATTCCAGGGGTAGCTGAGGATTTTTTATAAGTAAATTTATAAGGCAATTTTTCATTTTTTATTAAAGGTTATCAATGCAAAAATTAAAAACCCTCAATAAGAGGGTAAACGTATACGTTGCGGATTCTCTTCTTTGTAAAGGCAAAGGGTTATTTTCGGCAAAGAGTTTTCAAAAAGAAGAGCTCGTTTATGAATTTGAAGGTGAATATATAAAAGGAGATCTTTCAAACATCTCAAATCCTTATGTATTACAGCTCGATGTAGGTTTGTACTTTTTACCTTTTAATGAAGGAAAATATCTTAACCATTCCTGTGAACCGAATTGCAAAATTGTATGGGAAAATAATAGAGTTCTATTAATTGCTATAAAAGATATTAAAAAAGATGAAGAACTGTCTTATAATTATAATACTACTGAATTTGACATGGGACCTGATTGGTTTATATGTTCTTGTGGATCAAATAGTTGTTATAAAGTTATAAAGGGCTTTAAATACTTAAGTAAAGAACAAAAATACAAAATTAAAGATTTAATTTTGCCTTATTTATATAGATTTTTATAGCATATTTTTTTATACATTTTAATATTTAGATTTATAAATAGGATAACTTATTTTCACGACGTGAATAAGAGGATTTACATTATTATTGGTGCAATTATTATAGCTGCAATTGTGGTTCTGATGGTATATATTCAGTCTCAGCAAAGCCCTAAACTTGTTGGCACGACTGTTTTCAATCCACCTTTAAACACTTCAGATTTTATCTTATATGATACAAACGGAAATAAAATAGAGCTGAATCAACTTTATGGAAAGGTAATAGCGATGTCTTTTGTATACAGAAATTGTCCAGATGTATGCCCTATCATAATGAGGTATTTTAAACAAGTTGCAGATGAACTCAATAAAGAAGGATACAAAGGAAAATATATAATGCTACTTATATCAGTTGATCCTGACAGAGATGCAATACAAGCTAAAAGTTTTATGGAAGAAATGGGTATGCCAGATGATGTACACTATCTAGTTTCACCAAAAGAAGAATTGCAAAATGTATGGAAGGCTTATGGCGTATTTGTAGAAATACCTACTAATAAGACAGGAAATTATACTGTTACTCATACAGCAATCACATATGTAATAGATAAACAATTAAGGATAAGAGTAGCTTTTGGACACCCAGGATTTTGGTCGCCAAACGATTTATTACAAGATATGATAATATTAATCAAGGAATGAGAATTTCAAAACTTATTAAAAATAAAATTTTTGTTATAAGCTTCTTCATTACTATTATTTCCTATATAGTCTCATTAACAGTGATACAATGGATTTTAAGTCAACATCCACCTTCAAGTTTTGGCTTATTCAGCAGACCTGATTCGACTAAATTAATACCAAGTTATAATGATATTGTAATCATTTGGATAGCTTCGAAACAAACAGTAGCTGGCCAATCTAATTTTGAATGGCTCACAACTATTACTTTAACATCTTTCCTCTTGCTTATTTTACTTGCCTTCATTTCTTCTATCAACATATCTCTTGCAGGTCAATTAAACATCGCAAAGAAAACCGCAACATGCGGAGCATTCACAAGCATAGCTGGCTTATCCTTAGCTACTTCTGCTATTTCTGCATGCCCAGCTTGCGGAACAGCTGCTACATTTACAATAGTACAAGCAATAATGGTTGGTTTAACAGGCTCTGCTATAGGAGCTTCAACTTTGTTTGTTAATATAAGTAATGCAATCCTAATTTCAGCAATAATAATAAATTTGATACTCACATATGTATTGCTAAGGAAAATAAAGAAAGAAGAAATACTTAATATTAAATGGAAACCTATTATAAAGAAGTAAAAGTTGAAATTAAGATTGGCGATTTATTAGAAGAAAATGCTGAGGCAATAGTGAATCCTGCAAATTCATTAATGATAATGGGTGGAGGTGTAGCTGGAGCTATAAAAAATAAAGGTGGAAAAGAAATCGAAGAAGAAGCTTTGAAATATGCTCCAGTTCCAATAGGAAAAGCTATAGTAACTGGTGCAGGAAAGTTAAAAAGTAAATACGTTATTCATTCGCCTACAATGGAAAGACCTGCAATGCTGACTACCAAAGATAAAGTATATAATGCAACTAAAGCAGCATTAGAAGCAGCACATATAAAAAATATAAAAACCATAGCTTTTCCTGCAATGGGAACTGGAGTAGGAGGGTTATCTTTTAAAGAAGCTTCAGAAGCAATGATTAAAGCGATTAAAGATGTGATAGATTCAGGTATAAAATTTGAAAGGATCAGCATAATTCTTAGAGAAAAAGAAGCCTATGACGAATTTAGTAAGGCTATTAAAATTTTGAAATGAAAGCAGTATTGATTTTTGGAAAGCTTGATGCTAGAGTTGTTGATGTAGATATACCTAAAATATCTGCTGATGAAATAAGGGTTAAATTACTTGAATGCGGAATTTGCGGGACTGATATAGAAAAATATGAAGGAGATTTTTTAACACCTCCTATTTTAGGGCATGAAACTGTTGGAATAATAGATGAAGTTGGAGAAGATATTAAAGAATTCAAAAAAGGACAGCGCGTATTTGTTCATCATCATGTACCCTGTAGAGTCTGTTATTATTGCCTTAAAGGGGATTTCACTTTATGCGAACAGTTTATAAAATTTAATCTAGATCCTAGCGGCTTGGCAGAATATTTTAGAGTACCTAGCGAAATAGTAAGAAAGAAAGGAGTTTTCGCATTAAGCGATAAAATAAGCGATGATAGAGCTACATTTATCGAGCCATTGGCTTGCTGTATAAGGGCTCTTAATAAAATCAAGCCAGAAATAGGAGAAAACGTAGCAATTTTCGGTGGTGGGCCTGCAGGTTTACTTCATTTGTTATTATTAAATAAAGTATATGGAGCAAGAGTTGCAGTCGTTGAAATTAATGAAAAACGCTTAGAATTTGCTCAAAAAGTTGGTGCTGAAATATTAATTAACCCTTTAAAACATGACACGGTTGAAGAATTAAAAAAATGGTCTTATGGAAGAGGCGTCGATGTTGCAATCGTAGCTACAGGTAATGTTGAGGCAGTTAAACAAGCTTTGAAATCTTTAAGAAGAGGAGGAAAGCTATGTTTATTTGGAAGTCCTAAAAAAGGAACTGAAATAATCTTAGATTTAAGCTATGTTTTTATAAACGAGATCAAGATAATACCTTCCTATTCTACTACCGAATTCGAAATTATGCAATCTATATCTTTATTGGAAAGAAGCATAATCGAACCTGAGATACTAATATCACATAAATTCAAGCTAGAAGAAGCTGTAGAAGCATTGGAAAAAACAAGAAAAGGTGAAACGATTAAGGCTGTGATTGTGAATACTAAATAAGTACTGAATCTACGAGCTCTTCAAGATTTTCTTCTGAACTTGTTAAAACTTTATCAAAGCTTACGATAACAAAATCTAAGCCTAATTCTTGAGCGTATCGATAGACTTCTAATAATTCTTGTTTTGTAGGATATCTAGCAATTTCTGCATATCTCTTATCATATTTTGAAGATAATGGATTGCAGAAATTATCAGGATGATATTGATACATAATATTGACTAAAACATCTGGCATGTTTTCGTTTATCCATTTCAAAACAGGTTTTGAGCAACATTCTACATGGTTTGGCATGATTAAATGTCTTATTACCATATTGTCTCCCCATTCATATACTAATTTATGATTTCTAGAAACAGTTTCGAAATACCAAGGAGTTCGTGACAACTTTATAGCGCAATTATTATTACCGAATTTGAAATCAGGTAAGTAAATATCTACAATTTCTCTTAATAATTTCATAAGCTTATCGCTCATGAAGAAATTTGAGTTCCACAAGATGGGGGCGTTGAATTCGTTGTTATAATAAGCATTTCGAGGATCCATTTTATAAATGAAGAAATCTGAATATGCATTCAGAATATAATTTAGATCCCTTTGGGAAGGTTTCAATTCGCATAGTTCTCTTATTGCTTCAATTATTGTATGAAAATGAATAGTTGGTTCACCTCCTACAAGATTTATATTATGACATCCTTCCATTCTTAGTTGCCACATCATTAAAGCTAATTGCCTAGGTGTTATAGGAATTCCATTGAATCTATCTGTACTAATATCGCCATTTTGACAAAAAGCACAGCGCATATTACAACTCGTGAAGAATATCGTGCCAGAGCCCATTGTGCCACGAAAAACTAATTCCTCTCCTCTATGATGAAAATAGCTACTTACTCTGGAAATATCTTCTAATTGACATGTTCCCAGCTTTTCGCCTTTTGTTCTATCTACTCTACAATTCCATCTACAAAATTCGCAATGCTTTAAAAGACGCTTGGCTAATTCAACTTTAAGATCAAGAAAGTTAGGACGGGCAACAGGTATATTTTCGATTTTAACTTCTTCATTCTTTACCTTTTGAAATAAATCAAGGAATTCTTCAGAAAGTCTATCATGTTCTTTCCATAATTCATCTTCATCAGAATTTTTAAGATCTAAGGAACAAGGAATACGTCTGCAAATCAAATATTTTGCAGGCTTCTTATTTATAGAAACCTCATAATACCAATTTAATTTCCTTCTTATATTCTCATATGACCAAACCCAAAGTTTTTCAAAACTCATCTAATAATACAATGTTACAAAAGACCTTTATTTCTTAATATTTCATCCAATTTTTTAGCATCTCTACAAATAATATGCAAAGTTGTGTTCTCTTTTATGTCCAAGTCTCTGATTCTTTTACTATCGTCTATTTCCCTGTTTTTATAGATTATTTTGAAAAGTTCTGGATGATCTGAAAGTTTATATTTTTCTAATATACGCTTTTTTAAATTAAAGATATTTTCGTTAGGATCGATTTCTAAATTTACAATTTTTTTATTAAAGATAGAAAAAGAAATTGTTTCTTTAAAAATAAAAGTCTCGTTTATTCTTATTTTCACATTATATAAATGCCCATTTCCTTAGCTATTTGTTTTAGTCTTTCTATTCTTTTCTTAGTTGAAGGATGTGTTGAGAACCATTCAATAACATCCTCAGCAGTGATGCCCTTTCTAAAAGGATTTGCTATCCATAGAGATGCCGTTGTTTGTGGAGCATCCAACCTTGCTCCAGACATTATGTAGTTTTCTATTTTATTTAGAGCTGAAATTAAATCTTGAGGTTTGCCAGTCAATTTTGCAGAAGTATAATCAGCAAGATATTCTCTAGCTCTAGATATTGCTAATTGAATCAAAGATGCTGTCAATGGCGCAAGAATATAAGTTGCTAGCGCTAGTGCTACTTCACCTCCATTCCTACCTCTTGCTAATACTACTAAGAACAAGAAATATGCCAACCAGGTGATTGCTGAAGCAATAGCAGCAGCAATCGTAGCAACTAGCACGTCTCTATTAACAACATGTCCTATTTCATGACCGAATACAGCTTCCAATTCGTCATCATTCATTATTGTTAACAAACCCGTAGTAGCTGCTACAACAGCATGACCAGGACCTCTTCCTGTAGCAAAAGCATTGGGCTGAGGTGCATTGACGATAGCCACTTTTGGCTTCTTTATTCCTGCTTTCGCAGCAACTCTTTCAACGATTCTATGCAATCTAGGAGCTTCAGCTTCGCTTACTATTCTTGCTCCAGCACTGTAAAGTACAAGCTTATCTGATATAAAGTAGAAAATAATATTGAGTATTAAGGACATTATGAGGAAAGCAAAAGCTACTGCAATACCTCCAATCAGGTAACCTATACCTATTAATATCGCTCCTAATAATGCCATTAAAAGAACCGTTTTAACATAAATCTTCAATGCATATGCCATTTCGATTATTAATTTAAAGAAGCTTATTTTTAAACTTTTAGTCAGACTTAAATTTATTGAAGAAGTAATAAGTGATGGTGGCTGTTCCTAAATTGATGCCTGATGAAATCATTTCAAGAGCAGTATATCCTATGATAAGAGCAATGATTGCTAAGCGCCTTGTTGAGAGATATCATTTTAATCAAAAAGAAGTCGCAAATATTTTGGGCGTTACACAAGCAGCAATAAGTTATTACCTATCTGATAAAAGAGCTATAATGAAGCAATTCTTTGAAAATGAAGAAATAAAAGAAATGGTAAATAAGCTGACTGACGATTTTGTAAGTAATAAGATAGGGAAAGATGACTTGGTTATAGGAATAGTTAGAATAGTAAATTACATTACGAAAACAAGAGCTTTATGCTCCATTCATCAATTCTATGAGAAAGATTTGAGAATTAATGAGTGTAATGTTTGTTCAGAAAGATTTTCAGCTACTTCTGATTTGATAAAAATTCTACGTAGAAATGGAGGGTGAAAAAATTAAATCATTTTGCCCCTATTGCCATAAGGTAACAGAAAAAGAAAAAATTGGAGTAGAAGGTGTTTGGGCAGTTTATAGATGCGTAGTTTGTAAAAATGTAGTTCTCTTACCGCCATAATAAGATTCAATCCATATAGATGAAAACTATAGAATTCCTCCTATTTTTTTATAATTCTAACTTTTATTGCAGCACAAGCTACTCTAGCTCAAACTTGCCAAGATCTAATTTTAAACATCGGTAAAATAGTAAAATTAGATAACAAATAAGATTTGATTTTTTGCAAAATTGAACTAAAAAGCGATTCCAGCTTAATTATTAGATCATCAAGTCTTAGAGTTAATGGAAACATATCATTGTATAATAATGCAAAACTTACAATAATTAATTCTTCAATCATAATATTAGGAAAGTTTACTTCAATAAATGGATATATAAATATCAATGAAACGAATATAAATGACAAAATTTTTTGAAAGGAAAAACAAAATTGCTTGCTAGTAATCTTTATACCAATATCTCGAATATAAATATAGAAGATAGTTCAATAGCTTTATAAGTACCATTCAGGAAGTGAAGTATATAAATAATCTTAATAAAACAACGATTGAAATCTATGGAACTTCTGCTGTGCTAGCCAATTCAAATTTCAACCTAAAAGAATCCGTTCTTTACTTCATGACTTCAAGCGAATATCCTAAAGCTAAAATAGTGATGAGAAGTTATGAAAACAAAATAGGGATTCTTTCGAACTTCACCTTGAGCAATCTACCTTCTTATAAATATATTCATGTTAAAAATTCTAGCAAATGATGGGACTACTGTTTATTCAGTTAAAGATTTAGAAATACATACAAACATACCTCTAAAGAAACCTCCAAAACCAAACTTATCAATAAACTCAAGTTATTATCCCATTCTTACATGGAACGATCTGAATAATTTAACTATGCCCATTTTAGGTTATTATATATAGAGGAGACTCGCCAAATAACCTCGAAAAAATTGCAACTGTTGATGCAAACCAAACTTCTTTTACAGATATCAACATTTCTTATGGTTCAACTTATTATTTTGCTGTATCAGCTTATAATGAAGCAGGAGAAGGCGAAATTTCTAACATAGCAAGTATTACAATATTATATTCTTCAGATATAAAGAGGGAAGAATTTATCACAAATACATGGTTGCCTGCAATTGCTATTCTCTCAATATTGATATTCTTAGCTGGCTATTTACTAAAAGTAGTCAAAGAAAAAAGAGCTTAGACAGAAAAGGAGGAACCGCAACTACAAGAATATACTGCATTCGGATTATCTATTTTGAAACCTGAAGCCATTAAGGTTTCAACATAATCTACACTTGCACCTTTTAAGTACTTAGCACTATATTTATCGATTATAATTTTTACGCCTTCAACTTGATATACGTAATCGTCATCCGTTTCAGTATCGAAAGTCATTCCATAAGAGAAGCCTGCACAGCCTCCACTTGCAATATATATTCTTAAACCTAGGTTTGGATCATTTTCCTCTTTTAAAAACTCCTTTACCTTATCGATTGCTTTCTTTGTAAACGTAACAATTGGTTCTTGGATTTCTACTGCCATTGCTTATAGAGTAATTAAAGAGTTATTTATATTTTTCTTTAGATGACCTCTTTACCTACATATACCCTGTTTTTCCAAATTATTCCTCTCTTAAATCTATAATAAGAATAAATTATAATGAATAGGATAAACGTTATAGGTAAAAAATAAATTAAACTATAAATTGGATTAACATCAAGTTTATAATACATAACACCAAACCTAAATAAATAAAAAATATATAGAATTTCTGAAAAAGGAAAATAAAGCATTTTTTGATAAGTAAATAGATTATAAATATCGCTCATTAACATCACAAATGGAAATAAATATATCACAATCAATGCAAAAATAGCTAATAACATATATAAAATGTTAGCTTTCAATCCAATATAAAAATTCTTACCCCAACCTTCTAAGAGTTCACCAAATGAATCATACATTCTAACGCTAAATAAATTTAATGAATTATATAATCTCGTTTCATATCCTTCCTTTTTTAAAATTTTTGCCATATTAAAATCTTCTATTATCTTATTTTTTACAGCTAGATGACCACCTATTTTTTCATAAACATCTCTTTTAAATAACATATATTGTCCATTTCCAAATATTCCATATTTACTTTTTTTATTGAAATAAGGAGCTAAGTTTATAACAAAAATAAATTGTCCTATAATTGGTAATAACATCTTAATAAATTTACTCTTCATATATAAAGACGGTATTAAAGTTATAAAATCAAGTTTTTCTTCTTTCATTTTAGTTATTGCTGTTCTAAGCAAAGTTTTATCATGAATGGTATCTGCGTCTGTGAAAAGCAAATACTCGCCATTAGAGTATTTATAACCTATATAACATGCCCAGTTTTTACCAACCCATCCATCTGGTAAAGGAGGCTCTTGGATTATTTTTAATTTGTCTTTGTATTCTTTTAGAATATCTCCTGTTCCATCATTCGATTCTCCATAAACAACTATTATTTCTTTGTTCTTATAATCTAAATTTATAATAGAATCTAATGACTCTTTAAGTTTGTTTGCCTCATTTTTTACAGGTATAATTATAGATACAAGTGGTTCATCATCTAATTTAGAGTTTACTTTTAAAGAAGGTAATATCTTAAATAAATATAGTTGTGCAAGATTTATTAAAATCAAAATTATAGTATAGATAATTAATAATATTTCTAAAATCATTCATTTAGCTAAAAAATACTGGCAAGAAGCGCATTTTAGTGACGTTTTTACTAAGCTTGCCTACGATGGGTATTTTGTAACCACAGAATTTACATCTGTTTTGATCATCTAAATTCCAAGCTAATATATCATATGAATAGCGCTTTATAACTACTTTTCCACAGCCTGGACAATAGGTATTCTCGTAAGGATGTCCAGGAACGTTACCAATGTATACATACCTCATACCTTCTTGCTTAGCTACTTCATAATGTTTCTCTAATGTTTCAATAGGCGTATACGGCAAGTGCATTAACTTGTAATCAGGATGAAATCTCAAGAAATGTATAGGAGTATCTGGACCAAGATTATCATAAATCCACCTTACAAGCTTTCTTGCCGCTTCTAAATCATCACCTATTTCAGGAATTACAAGATCAGTTATTTCAATATGTATGTTTGTTTTTTTCAGTTCTAGTAATGATTCAAATATAGGTTCAGGACCAGGGACTATTATATATTTTTGCATGAATTTCTTTTCACCATTACCTTTGAAATCAACGGTTATTGCATCAAGAAAGTTTCTCAACATCGATATAGCTTCAGGAGTTAAATATCCATTTGATACAAAAGTATTGAATAAACCATGCTTTCTTGCTAAAACTCCTACATCATGAGCAAATTCTATAAAAATTGTTGGCTCATTGTATGTATAAGTCACACCGTCGCATTTTGTTTTCAAAGCCATCTCAACAACTTCTTCAGGCGTAACATCTACTCCTTCAACTTTTCTCCTTTGGCTAATATCAAAATTTTGACAATATTGACACATCCAATTACAACCTGTTGTTGCTATAGATAAAACTTTTGAACCAGGATAGAAATGAACCAAAGGTTTCTTTTCTATAGGATCAATATGACTAGCGATTATTTTGCCATATACCATGAGATATAATTTACCATCTATATTTTGCCTAATGCCGCATAAGCCTATCAAACCTTTAGGAATGTTACAATATCTAGCACATGCAGTGCATCTTACACGATCGTTTGGTAATTTTTCATATAGGACAGCTTCTTTCATTCCCCAACTTATATTGATTCAACGTTTATATTAACGTTATTTTATATTAAACTTTAAATCTTCATACTTATTCTATTTATATGCCAAAAACTCACTTAGAGATAGGTCAGGAATTAGATATCTTCACTATAACCGAAGAAGGAGGCTCAGGACTTCCTCTTTTCAAACCAAAAGGTTTCATTCTAAGAGAGGAATTGATAAAATTAATGCGAGAAATTAACTCGAAATTAGGTTATCAAGAAGTTTGGACTCCTCATTTATTCAAGTTAGATTTATGGAAGATTTCAGGCCATTTGAGGAAGTATAAAGATAGAATGTTCATCTTGAGGACAAAAGATGAAAGATATGCCGTTAAACCAATGAATTGTCCAGGACATTGTTTGTTGTACAAAAGCGAGGTAAGAAGCTATAGAGATTTACCAGTTAGATATTCTGAATTTGGAACTGTTTATAGAAACGAACAATCTGGAGAACTTGTAGGCTTATTAAGAGTTAGAGCGATAACGCAAGATGATGGACATGCTTTCATAAGAGAGGATCAAATTGAAGAGGAGGTAAATGCGATAATAAAAAGCGCATTAGAAGTATTGTCCATCTTCGAAATGAAAGATTTTAAGATAAAACTTTCTACAAGGCCTGATCAATATATTGGTAGCATAAAACTTTGGGATAAGGCTACTAAAGCGTTGAAAAATTGTTTAGATAAGAACAAGTTAGATTATGAAGTAAAAGAAAAAGAAGGAGCATTCTATGGACCTAAAATAGATATTGATGCAAAGGATTCGTTAGGAAGATATTGGCAATGCACCACTATTCAACTCGACTTCAATTTACCAAGAAGATTCAAGCTAACTTATATAAATAAGGAAGGAAAACCAGAAATACCTGTAATGATACATAGAGCCATATTAGGTTCTCTTGAAAGATTCATCGGCGTTCTTCTTGAACATTATCAAGGTAAATTACCATTTTGGTGCTCGCCAGAGCAAATAAGGATTCTTCCTATATCTGAGAAATTTTTAGATTATGCAAGAAGTGTAAAAGAAAAACTATCAAACTTTAGAGTAGAGATTGACGATAGCAATAATACTTTAGAGAAAAAGATTTTCAATGCTATAAAAATGAAAGTGCCTTACATGATAATATTAGGCAAAAAAGAATTGGAAAACAACACGATCACCGTAAGAGATAGAGAAGGAAAACAACTCAGCGATATTAAACTTGAAGAATTCATTGATATAATTAAGGAAAAAGTTATTTTCAGGAAATAGTTTTTAACGTAAGTTTCTAATTATAGACAAATGAAAGATGTAGCGATTATAGGCATAGGTTATTACGGTTTTGCTCCAACGACCAATGAAGTATCATTTAGAGAAGGTAGCTTCATAGCAGCAAGCAGAGCTTATAGCGAATGTAATGTAGATCCCAGAAAAGATGTAGATAGCTTCATAGCCTGTGAAGAAGATTATAACGAAGGAATAGCTATAAGCAACGAATTTAGCGTTGATCAGTTAGGAGCAGTATTGAAGCCTGTTTCAACTGTCACTAGTGAAAGTTTAATTGCATTAGCTAGCGGATATCTTCAAATAAAATCAGGTCTTTGTGATATAGTCGTTGTAGAAAGTCATTCAAAGGCTAGCAATATAAGCAGTTATGAGAAAATTTTAGAATTATCCTTAGATCCAATATATGAAAGATTCTTGAACGTTCATCCATATTATCTTGCATCACTAGAAGCTAGGTATTACATGGAAAAAAGAGGGTTAAGATACGAAGATTTAGCTCTCGTAATTAAAAAGAATAAAGAAAATGGCTTGAACAATCCAAGAGGAAGTTATAGTTCAAAAGTTGATATAGAAGCAATATCCAAGAGCAATAAAATATTTGATCCTTTATCAATTCACGATATTGCACCGCTTACTGATGCGTTCTTAGTTGTAGTATTAGCTTCAAGAGAAAAGGCTGAAGAACTTAGCAAGAGGCCGATTTGGATTGAAGGAATTTATTGGTGTACAGAAAGTGTTTGGTATACTTTGAGAAGTTTAGATTCCTTGAAGGCTTTGGAAAAGGCAGCAGAAAGACTTTATGAAAAAACAGGAATAAATCCTAAACAAATTGATTTTGCAGAAATAGATGACAGGTTCAGTTATAGAGAATTAATGCATTTAGAAGCACTTAAAATTTCGAACAAGTATGAATTAGTCAAAGATTTGAGACAAGGTAGATTCAATATAAATGGAGATTTACCTATTAATCCTAGTGGCGGATATCTCTCTACAGGCGTACCATTAGATGCAGGAGGGCTTGCGAAGGTTTATGAAGCAGTCCTTCAACTAAGAAATGAAGCTGGAAAGAATCAGTTAAAAGATGCTAAAAGAGCTTTAATAATGAGTTGGAGAGGCATAACTACATCTACATATGGCGTTTGTATATTAAGTAATAGTGGTTAGGCATGAAGACAAATATTAACATAAAGAATAGAGTGGCGATAGTAGGAGCTGGTATGACGCTATTCAGAAGAAGATTAAAAGAAACACCTCAAGAATTAGCTTTTGAAGCAAGTAAAGCAGCATTAGATTCAGCAGGATTAGAAGCAAAAGATATTGAAGCGGTAGTTGTAGGCTCAGCGCCTGATGCCTTCGATGGTTTTCACATGAAAGGAGAACACTTAAGTGATGGTTCTTTAGCTTATTTGAAACCTTTTAAACGTGTATTTGTAGGCGGAGCTACTGGTGTATTTACTGCAATTGCTGCATGGTGGCATGTAGCTTCCGGATTGTTCGATGTTGTCCTTGCAGTAGCGGAAGAAAAGATGAGTGATGCAAGACCTCATCCGCAAGCCATGTTCAAATACATATGGGATCCAATCATAGAAAGACCATTAAATCCAAACTTAATTTGGATTTTTGCAATGGAGATGCACAGATATATGTATAAATATAATATCAAGAAAGAAGACATTGCACTTGTAGCTGTTAAAAATAAAAGGAATGCTTTAGATCATCCTGCTGCTCAAGCGGCAGCAAATATAACTGTTGAAGATGTTTTGAAAAGTGAAGTATTAGTTTGGCCTGTGCAAAAACTTGATATAAGCCCTGTTTCAGATGGAGCGGCTGCAATAGTATTAGCAAGTGAAAGAGTTGCTAAAAAAATTACTGATTCACCGGTATGGATAGAAGGTGTTGGATGGAATTTAGATTCAACACATTGGACTTCAAGAGAACTAGCCTATCCTAGATATTTGGAAGAAGCAGGAAAAATGGCATATAAGTTAGCTGGCATAGATAATCCTAGAAAGCAGTTAGACTTCGCTGAAGTTTATGACCCATTCGATTATAAAGAATTACATCATATGGAAGGTTTGCAATTAGCTGAAAAAGGTCAAGCGCCAATATTGACTAGAGAAGGAGTTACACAAAGAGATGGAGATTTACCTATATGTCCAAGCGGAGGTCTATTAGGCGTAGGAAATCCTATAGCTGCAGCAGGTATGATGAAAGTTTGCGAATTATTCTGGCAACTTAGATATGAAGCAGGTAAAAGACAAGTTAGAATAAGAAGAGGATATGGCTTGGCCCAAGCCTGGGGTGACTTGATGCAGGTTAGCACTGTTATTATAGCAAAGAGTGGTTGAAATGCAGAAGGTTTATAATAGTAAGGCTGTTGGTATAGAAGAAGAAAAGCGAATACTTTCAATATATTATAAGCCATACGTTCGCTATGAATTTTCTGCAGGTCAAGCACTGAGCAGGTTCCTTCTGGAACTTAAAAATGGAAAGATTATAGGAAGGAAATGTAATAAATGTAACAGGATTCTCGTTCCACCAAGAATGTATTGTGAGCAATGCTTTAGATTCACGGATGAATGGGTATATGTGAGAGATGAAGGATTTGTTGTAACTGCAGTGGTTAGTTACATAACTTACGATGCAAGAAAAGCAGAGAAACCTGAAGTTGTAGGTGTAATAGAACTTCTTGACGCACCAGGGCAAGGAATATTCCATAGAATAAACGTTGACCAACAGGAAGTAATTAATAGGGAAATATTCGGAAAAAGAGTTAAAGCGGTATGGAAAGACGAAAAAGAAAGAAAAGGAGATATTAACGATATATTATATTTTGAACCTATTAAATAAGACATGGAAAACAGAATAGAGAAACTTTTAAACTATCCAGGTGATATGGAAGCGGAAGCATATGTTTACACTGCAGGCGAGCTAGGCGAGAAATTTTTAATGAGTTTGAGAGATGAAGGAAAAATTAAAGCGGCTTTTTGTAGCTATTGCGAGAAATTATTCTTACCAGTACGATCTTTCTGTATTTTTTGCGGTAAAGAAGTAAATATTTTGAGAGATATTGAACAAGAAGGATACATAGAATCGTTCACAAAAGTTAAATTAGATAGCTCAGGTAATGAGATTAAAGAACCTTTCTATTTAGCTTATATAAAATTTAAGGGGGTGGAGGGCGGCTTATTACATAAATTAGGAGAAGTAAAAGAAGAATTGAAGATTGGCATGAAAGTGATTCCAGTTTTTAAAGAAAAATCACAAAGAAGAGGTAGTTTAGAAGATATAGCTTATTTTAAACCAATCAGTAACTCTTAAACTGTTCGTACCATAATTCATATTTTTTGATCATTTCTACTGTAATTGATGGCTTTCGTCTATTTATGGCATTCAAGAAATCTTCAGTAGTAGGTTGCCTAAGTTTCGAATGAATGCCTTTTTGTTCAAAAACTTCTCTTACAAGCATGTTCTGCACATTTACGCATATATCTTTAATATCGTTAGCGCTATATCCTTCAGTCATACTTGCCAGTTTTTCATAATCCAAGTTTAGCGGATTTAAAGGTTTGGCATAGAATTTGAATAATTCTATGCGAGTTTTATAATCAGGAGGAGGAACATACAATCTTAATTGAAATCTCCTTATGAAGGCATAATCCAAAAGCCAAGGTTTGTTTGTGGCTGCTATCAAATAAATTCTTCTTCGGACATTTTTTTCCATTAATCCGTCCATTTCTTTAAGGAATTGATTTCTAAGCCTTATTTCTCCACCTACTTCATAATTTGAGATCCCAAATACCGAATCGGCTTCATCTATAAATATTATCACTACTTTGTTTTCGCTTTCGTATTTCCTAGCCATATTGAACAATCTCGCCACATTTTTCTCAGATTCTCCTAGCCATTTGGAAAATAATGAAGCAGAGTCTACATTGAAGAATACAGATTTTATCTCATTAGCAATAGCTGCACATAATAGCGTTTTTCCGCATCCTGGAGGACCATAAAGCAATATATTTCTAGGCCAACCTAGAGGAAACAAATCTGGTCTTTTTGAAGGATATATTATTGCCTCCATGAGCGCTCTTTTAGTTTCTTCTAAACCTATTACGTCTTCCCACTTAACATTGGGTGCTTCTGTTAAAATTAAATTATATAAAGAATCAGATACAGAATATTCAGCATTCCCTTCTAAAAGTTGCGTAAGTTCATTTATTTTAGCTTGGCATCGTGCAATTCTATCAAGATAAAGACTATTAAGTCTATAATTGGGATCTAGTTCAATTAGCTTCGATAGGCAGTTTATTGCGTCTTGGTATTTCTCTATTGCTTTTCGGTAATTTCCATTCCTTTCATAATTTATTGCTTCATTAATTAATTTCGCTGCTTCATTTTGGAGATAAGCTGCTGTTGAATTGAAAGACATAGTTCACTTTATTCTTTGAAGTTTTCCTTGTTTAATTAAATCATCAATGACTTGATTCAACTTTGATTGTGGAATACCTAATTCTTCACTACATCTTTTTAGGTCTATCCTCCCTTTATTTTCAATTACATATCTCAATAGCTTATCCTCTAAGCTAGTTATTTCTGAGCTATTGTGCTTTGTAGCAACATATCCTGTCCCATATCCTTCTGCTTCCATCAATCTTAAGCTTGAAAGTTTCTTTTCTTGATTGGCTAAAGGTATCTCGGGTAATTTCTTTGCAATGCTAGATGAAGCGATTTCAGCTGCCTCCCTTAATATTGCTTCAGCTTCTTCACTCATTGAAACTTCATAAACATTATTATCAGGATAGTAAATTCTAAGATTTTCTATATTATTCACCAATTCATCCATTTCGCTACCCAACATCGGAGATACTTTGCTAGCTTCATCTTTTATTGAAGTAATCATTCTTGGAATAGGAGAGATTGCTTTAGCGAACTCATCTAGGCTTAGTATAGTTTCAGCTCGCAATATAAATGACTCTAACGCAAGAATAATATTCTCAATATTATTTTGCAACCTTCTTATTTCTGCGATTTCATTAGCTAAAATCTTAGCCATTTCGTTCTGAGGAGCCAGCTTTAATTTTTCAAAAAGAATACTTTCTCTGCTTTTTAGTTTTTGTTTTATGAAAAGTAATCTTGAATGATGAGCTTTAACAAGCGCTAATACATTTGAGAGTTTTTCCTTTAATGATGGCTCTCTTTTGAATATCTTCATAAAACTTAAGATACTATTTTTACTTCTATAATGCTACTCTTATCAATATTATTTATTTGATTTAATATGTCATTTAAATAATTTATCTCTTTAGAAATTCTATTCTTCGTAGATAATAAATGCTCTAATTTGCTTTCATAATTTGATTTATCTATATTGTTCTCTATATATGATAATTTTAGTTCTATGATTGATTCATCTACTTTAGTTTGTAAATTGTTTAAATACTCAAATCTAGATAAAATTTCATTTTTTAAAATTTCAAGCTCATTAAGAAGTTCTTTTAGAGATTGTTCGGTCTTGCTTTTTATTTGAGCAAATACTTCTTTATTAACATTGTCATCGTAAAATTTATTTATTGATTCTATTCTTGTATGTACATATTTTATCTTTTTTTCTATATTCCTATATTTATAATAAATATTACCAAAAAGTTTAAAGGTATCTTCGCTGACTTTTTCAATTCTATCGATTGAAACTTCATGAATGTCAATAGCGCTTCGAATTAAAACTGTTTTAACTTCGCCTATACCATCAGTAGTATAACCAACTAATACACCTAGTGTTTCGTCGAATTCATTTATTATTCGCGAGCCAATATACTTAGAAAACTCGTTAGAATACATGCTATACATTAGTCTTTTCTACTTCGCTCGATGTTGTGGGTATTTCAGCAAAAGTTTTTCTAAGTTCTCTTTCTACCATGATTCTAGCTTCGTTTAATATTCTTTCTGCTTCTTCGCTTCCAGCTTCAAATACGAATTGCGAAGATGGAGGATGACCAACCTCTGTTAACATATTTCCTATTACGTTACCAACTTGAGACAATTCTCTTTCAGCTTCAGGTAATACACCGCTAAGCCATGATCTTACGCTACCTATGACTCTTAGAGCAGGTGCAAGCGTTACAGCTACATCTCCTACATCCTTAATCAATTCAAGTCGCATTCGAACTGCTTGTAATGCATATTTGCTATGTAATATCACTTTTTCTAACTTCCTAATACCTGCAAGCTCGTTAGCATAAACTTTTACTCTACTCATATCTCTTCTCAAGTAGAAGTTCACTAAGTATTCGAATAGTCTTCTATCCCTTTCATATAACCTATTGTATATTTGATCAATTCTACTTGTTTGTATATCTAATATTCTACAAACATAGTCGATTCGCTCTTTAATTGGGGATTGTGGATATATTGCGTCTTTTATTCGTTCGCTAAAAGACTTTTGGGCAGCTTTATAATCCCAATCCCTCATAAATGTTTCTGACATTCCTTTGATAGTTAGTTTGTTAAAATAAAAAAGAAATCTCCTTATGGAAAATGACAGATAAATTAAAAAATTTTGGAAAAATTTTATGGAAACTAAGGATAAACTCTAAAAGGTGTCCTTGGAAATGGAACAGTATTCCTTATATGATTTACGCCAGTTATCCACTTTACGATTCTTTCAAGTCCTAAACCAAAGCCTGCATGAGGAACACTTCCATATCTTCTTAGATCAATATACCACTTATAATCTTCTGGATTGAGATTGTATTCCTTCAATCTCTTTAACAAAAGATCCAAATGATGTATTCTTTGACCACCAGTAGTTATTTCACCTTCACCAGGAGCATACAAATCTGAGCTTAAAGTTAAATTCTCATCATCAGGATGCGGCATATGATAAAACGCTCTAGTTGATTTAGGAAAGAACATAACGAAGGCGGGCCTATCGATACTGTTTGCTATCACTTTCTCAGCTTCAGCACCGAAATCATCGCCGAAATTCATCCTAATCCCGTTTTTGTTGACCAATTCTACTGCTTGAGCGTAAGTCATTCTTATAAAAGGACGTTTAGGCTTTTCAATTGTTCTTCCTAATATTTCTAAATCTTTACTGCTTTCATCGATTACTTTTTCAACAATGTAACTTACCAAATCTTCTTCATAATTCATGATATCCTCATGGGTGGCAAATGCTACCTCAGCTTCAATATGCCAAAATTCAGTTAGATGTTTTCTTGTTTTAGATTTTTCAGCTCTAAACGAAGGTTGAATGGTATATACTTTTTCGAAACCAAATATTGCAGCCTCAAGATAAAGTTGAGAACTTTGAGTTAAATGAACAGTTTTTCCAAAATAATTTACATCAAATAAAGTTGCTCCTCCTTCGCATGCGGCAAGAACAAAGCTGGGGCAATGTACCAAATGGAAACCATTCCTTCTAAACCATTCTTCAGCAGCCTCTACAACTTTTTCTCTAATTCTCAATATTGCTTGAAACTTTTCTCTTCTCAAATATAAATGTCTATGATCTAACAGGAATTTTACACCTACACCTTTCTTTATTGGATATTCTTCGCTTTTACCGATTATTTCTAGGCTTTCACATAAAATCTCTACCCCTTTAGGAGCTCTAGGATCCTTTTTTACATATCCCTCAATACTTATTGAGGCTTCTCTCTTTAGTTCATCAACAATTGTATCAAAACTAGGATGCTTTAGTTCATGTTTCTTTATTGTAACTTGAACAATACCTGTGCCATCTCTTAAATCAATGAAAGCAAGTCCTCCTTGTATTCTAGCATTATATATCCATCCTCTTAATCTAACTTTTTTTCCTTCTTCTAGCGCAAATACTTCTTCAACTTTGTTAAAGCTCATTGTATAAAATTGTTTAAGTATTACATTTCTATAAGTCTTTTTGCAATTTCTATAAATCCTTTGTAATATCCCTCATTTGAAACCAGTTTAGCTTTTTCTTTTAGCTTTCCATACGAATTTGAAAGCGCAATAGGAAAATCTACAAATTCAAATATATCAATATCGACCTCGCTATCTCCAATGGCATAACTTTCACAACTTTTTAAATTTAATTTTTCCAATAACAACTTTGCTGCAGAAGCCTTTGATATATGTCTTTGATTTATTATCAAAGAATAACCAGTATCTAATATTTTCACATCCAGTTGAGGATTTGAGAGTATGAAATCTTTTATGTTATTAATTATTCTAGAATCATTTACTTTCATCAATGCTTGATCTGATAACCTAATCGGATTGCTCCAATGTTCAATAACTTGAGGAAAATTTTGCTTTATAGCGTTCAATGCTTTAATTGCAATTTGTTTATCTGCAAGAATAGTTAAGTTCTTCCCATTATCTATGACGCCTCCATTTTCTGCAATAATGTAATCAAAAATATCAAAGTATCTATTAAGAATTCTTACTGTATAGTAAGCATTCGCAGAACATGCTATAACAATGAAATTGCTCCTTCTTAGCTCTCTTATTTTTTCAATTGAAGAAAAAGGCAACAATCCTAATTCATCAGTTATAGTGCCGTCGATGTCTAGAAACAATACTTTATTCATTAGCTAATGCATCATAGCATAACTTGAAAATTTCCTTATTTAAATGCTTCAAAACAGGTCTGTTTTTCTTAGAGCCAATAAGCTCGTCTAGATAAATTTTAAAGGTTATGAAATCTTCTTCGTAATATTTACAGTTTGCAATTACTTCACCGCGTGAAGTATAAGCAAAGCTACCTCCCCAAAAGTTCACTCCTTCTTGAACTCCTGTCATATTTACGTATATTACATTAATTGTATTCTCTAAAGCTCTCGCTTTCAAAATAGTTTCAAAATAAGGTCTGCTAGGATTTGGTGAAGCAGAAATGTTAATAATCGTGTGACAACCTTTTATTGCTAAATACCTATTCAATTCAGGAAAGAAAGCATCAAAACAGATTGTTAGCCCAAATCTTCCAAATTCAGTATCTACGAAAACAGGTTTTGATCCGTTTCTGAAATATTTTTGTTCTTCAAACATCCTATAAGTCGGTAGATAAATTTTTCTATAAACTTCATGATCGCCATTAGGTTTAATCCAAACTGCTGAATTATATATAATTTCAGAATAAGGTGATGCACGCTCAGGCATCCCAAAAATTACATGTAAAGAATTTTGAATAGCAGATTCTTTTATTATATTGAAGCTTTTACCTGGTACAGTCTCAGCAAGCTCATATACTAAATCTCTTATGTAATACCCTGTTAGGGATAATTCAGGAAAAATAACCATATTGCATCCTTCATCCTTAGCCCTCTTGATACCTTTTAGTATCTTATCTAGATTTAGCTCAACATTACCTAGAACTGGAGAGATTTGAGCTAGGGCTATTTTCATTGAATTCATGTTCATATTTCATTTATTAATCATCATCTAATAATAACTTAATGATAAGCTTGCCTAAATTGAATTATGAAGATGTATTAAAACAGATTTCAAATTTCTTATTTAGAGCACTTGAAAATGCGAAAGCTGAAGGTTACGTTGTAGGTGTTAGTGGAGGAATAGATTCTTCAGTTTCTGCAACATTAGCAGCTAGAAGCTTAGGAAATAAAGTTAAAGCTTTGATTATGCCTGAAGAAGGAATAACACCTATAGAAGATATTAAAGATGCGAAAGAGCTTTGTGAATCATTAAATATTGAATATAAAATAATTCCGATAAATCAAATAAAAGAATCATATTTAAAAAATCTAGGTTTTTCAAGTAACATTAAAGCTATAGGTAATCTCAGTGCAAGAATAAGGATGAGTATTCTTTATTATTTTGCGAATTCATACAATTTATTAGTTCTAGGCACAGGCGATAAAAGCGAAATATTAATTGGGTACTTCACTAAATATGGAGATGGAGGAGTTGATGTATTACCTATAGGCGATTTGTACAAAACACAAGTTAGAGAACTAGGAAGATATCTAGGTTTGAGTGAAAGAATAGTTAACAAAAAGAGCAGTCCAAGGCTTTGGGCAGGTCAGGAAGCTGAAAGTGAATTAGGAATCTCATATGAATTATTAGATAAGATACTTTATGGCTTAGTAGAATTAGAATTAGACTCGCAAAGTATTGCAAATAGATTGAATATAGATATAGAAACAGTTAGGAGAATAAAAGAAATAATTAAGAGTAATGAACATAAAAGAAAAGGCCCAATAATATGCCAGATAAATTTAAAGGCTGTAGGAGTAGGTTTTAAACTTCCTGCCATTTAAAGTTAAATACTAAACAGATGAAATCGATTTAAGTGAACAAAGCAATAATAGGTTTTGTTAAAACAGATTTTAAAGATAAAATACTCTATAGGATAAAGCTCGATGAATTTAATAAGATAGCTAAAGCTTTAGGATACGAAGTTGTAGATGAGATAATTCAAACAAATTCGAAAATTGATAGTAGTTATGTTTTTGGTAAAGGTAAAATTGAAGAGTTAAAATTTTTAATAAATGAATATGGAGTAGATAGTTTATTAATTTATAATGTTTTAAATAGCATGCAAAAAATAAATTTAGAAGATTATTTAAATGTAAAAGTTTTGGATAGGTATGATTTAATATTAGAGATTTTTGAACTTAATGCAGGAGATTCAATTTCAAAGTTTCAAATAGAACTAGCAAGAATAGAGAGAATGATTCCTTATGTAAGAAAAAGAGCTTCAATCATGTATTTTAGAGATAGACCTGGACCTAGAAGTTTGGGTGAGTATGCTTATCATAAAACAATAGCTCAACTAACTTCAAGAAAAAAACGAATAAAAGAAAAATTGGAAAAATATAGACTCTTCAAAAAAATTCAAAGAGAAAAAAGAAAGGAGCTAAATATACCTATCGTAGCTCTATGCGGTTTTTATGGAGCTGGTAAAACAACGCTTTTCAATGCTTTAACGAATTTAAATAAAGAAGTTAAAGGAATACCCTTCACTACATTATCTAGTAAGAATTACATGATTAAAAGAGAGGGAAAAAGTTTAATCATAATGGATACGATTGGATTTGCATTCGATATAGATCCATTGATAATAAAGAGCTTCGAGGTTACTTTAGAAGATCTAAAAGAGGCGAATTTAAATTTACTAGTATTAGATGCAAGTGATGATGAAATTGTTTTTGAAGAAAAAATAAAAACAAATCTAAATATTTTACGAGAATTAGAAATAGAAGATAAAAAAATAATTCCAATATTAAATAAAACAGATTTAATAGATAAAGAAGATTTAATGAATAAAATCAAAATAACTAAAAATTATTTTGTCAATGAAAGTATCCATATATCAGCATATTATAAATATAACTTAGATATGTTAATTAAAAAAATCTTAAATTTTATATCTTGATTATTCTATTTTTATTTTCTTTCCTTCTTTAGCCTCTCCTTTCTTCTTAAGAACTACTTCAAGAACGCCATTAGAATAAGTTGCTTTGGCGCTGTCAGGCTCAACATCTGCACCTAAAAGTACTTCTTTATAATATTTTCTTTTGCCCGTAGTACTAATTTTAAGCTTATTGCCGTCTACGACTTCAATGTTAATTTCCTCTTTGGAAGCCCCTGGAACTTCAGCAATAACTCTAATTTTATCTTGTTCTTCTATTACATCCACAAGTGGTTCTCGCTCTTCCGTGACCTCAATAGGCTTAATCCCTCCACGAGGTCTTACATTTCCAAATTCTCTAATTATCGGTTTTCCATCAGGACCTATAGTTATTGAATAACCATATACAAACGGTCCAAACTCTCTGATAGTTTTTGATCCTACTTTCTTTTCACGAACAAGATCTCTTGGAAAGAATTCGAAATCTCTTTCCATTTCTTTTAAAGCTTCTTCAAACCATTTTTCAATTTCCTTAAACAGATCATCAAAATATCTTCTTCTTCTCCACCAAAAAGGAAATTCTTCATCAGACATAATTTAAAAATAAGATCAACATTTATTTAAAAATTGCTGAATTTTTAATTCATTTTTCAGCCAATAATTTTTCAAAATTCACTGGAGGCTTTCTATTAATTTTTAATTCGGAAATAGCTTGAGTGATTATAGGAAGAGCTATAGTAGCATCGCAATAACATGTAACCTTTTTTGCTTTTGCTGAAATCTTACCCCAGCTAACTGCTTCTTCTAAAGTACATCCTGAAAGTCCTCCCCATTGCGGGCTATCAGTTGTTATTTGAATCGCATATTCATGAGGTTTGCTACGAGCATTTATTCCAAATACAGGAGCTAAATAAGTAGATATTTGAACAAAATCTTTAGGCACACCGCCTCCAATATATAATACACCAGTTTTCTTGCTGTATGCTAAAATTTTTGTCAATTCCTCTAAATCAAGCGTTGCATCAATAGTTATCAATTTACCTTTTTTTCTTTTTAATCTAACAAGAGCTATACCGTAAGCACTATCTGCTATTGCAGGTGAATAAATCGGTATTTTTTTTACATAAGAAGCATGCACAATGCTATGAATTCCCTTACCATCTAAATATCGACCAAATTCCCATAAAAAGGATCTTGATGAATAAATTTTCTTATCATCAATCGTATCAGCAAATTCTTCAATTAACCTCTCCATTCTTCTATAATCTTCTTCACTAGCATAGACATCATAGAATCTGTCTATTTTATATTCATAAAGTTCAGCATCGTCAACAAAAGGAGAACCTTTCCAATATGAAGCCCCAATGCATTCATATATGTCTTCTGAAATATTCGCACCTGTTGAGACTAAAACGTCTATGTAGTTATTTAAAATTAACCATCTGACTATTTTCCACATTCCTGCAGTACTCATAGAACCTGCCAGACCCATAATTATAGTCGTATCTTCATCTTGAAGCATTGTTTTATAAACTTCAAAAGCTTCTCCTAATTTCCTTCCTTGATATGCAGTGTCCTTGATTTCGTTCAAAAGTTCAGATATCTTTCTTTCTTTTATTTCGAGAGTTCTAACTTTTTCGATAAAATAAGGATTTTCCATTGAGCTAATTTAAAGAGGTTAGATAAAAAATTAGCTTATCCTTCTAATAGATTTATAAATTATATATGCTACGATCAGACTTATCGTTGCTTGAAGAGCGTTAAAAGGAGCTTCTAATATAGCAACGTATTTCAAGATGAAAAATTCATAAAGATAGTATCCTACAACCATTTCGATTCCTCCTAGAATCATTGAATAAATTGCAATTAGCTCATCATTATTCTTCGCAATATTTCCTGAAATACCAGTAATAAAGAAAGCAATTCCAATTATCGAAAATGCAATCAAAGAATTTCTTTGATCGCTATCCAAACTAAAGTTAAACAGACCAAATACAGAGAAAGTTAACGCAGCTAATCCAATAATGATAACAAGTATGGAGAATAATTTTATTTTATTCCTAAAATTATAAAAAACTATACCAACCAACAAACCTTCTATACCCTTTATGAAAAAAGTTCCAGGTGCAAAATGTGGAGAGCCTAATGCTATATCAGATAAACTTGAACCGATTGAACCTGCAATAAAGCCTACAAGAGGTCCGTAAAGTAAACCTGCAAGAAAAATTACTGCATCACCTACATTTAAATAGCCGCCAGGTACAGGAGTCTTTATAAAACTTCCAGTTACATATGTCACTACAAATGTTAATGCAGCAAATATTCCTGAAAGAGTTATCCTTTTTGTTTCCATCGAAATGAAATTTTTTGAGTTTAAAATATAAAGGTTTTCCTATATATTGGTAGATATCAATTTTACCACGCCTTAAGTTATTTTCAACCCTTGAGTAATGAGCTCATGCTAGACTTTAGAAAGGAATTTAATTAATAAATAACTCGATTATATAATTATTTGAAATTCCTTATCAATAAGAGAATTAGAATGTCTAAAAACAAAGTCACAAAGATTTAAATTAATAATCTAAGAAGATGCTTATGGATTTGTCTGATTTATTTAGGAACTTTATCGAACAAATAATTGGTCTAGGTTATGTAGGAATTTTCCTAATCTCACTTATAGCGAGCTCAATTCCTTTTCTTCCATTACCTTATTTGATATTGGTGGTATTAACTGCGAGCCAATATGATTACTTAGATTTATTCATTTATTGCTTAATGGCTGGATTAGGAGGATCGATAGGAAAATTGACAACATATTATCTAGGAAGAACTACAAATCTTGCTTTAAGTGAGGAAAAAAAGAAACAGCTTGAATTCTTTAGGAAAATAACTAGAAAATATGGCACAATCGGAGTTTTCATATTCGCCATAACTCCTTTACCAGATGATATTTTATATTTTCCTTTAGGTGTAGGAAAGTTTGATTTTAAAAGATTCTTCTTTGCCAATATGCTAGGTAAGATTTTACTTGTAATGATTGTAGGATTTCTATCAAAAACTTATTACAATATAGCTAAAGATATAGCTGGAGAAAGTTTAAATTTTCAAGTGACAATCATCGCAATAATTTTTGCAATAATCCTTACTATTTTGCTACTTAAAATAAATTGGTATAATACATACACAATACTAGAAAAAGAAGGAGTGAAAGGCCTCGTAAAGAATTTTAGAAAAGTTTTTAAGCGCTAGGGGTGGGATTCGAACCCACACGGGCGTTACGCCCACTGGTTTTCGAGACCAGCGCGTTACCACTCCGCCACCCTAGCACCAGAAATTATTTTGATAAAAGAGGTTTAAATTTTTGTAAGAAGACTTCAATAGTTACCATTATTTTAGAATCCCTTTTAGAGATGATCCTTATAAAAGAACGATCAAAGTCTGCAGCTGCTTTATTTGCTTTAATAGCAAGCGTTCTATCATCGATATAATCGCTTTTCCTCACCACAATACTCCTATTATTAGATAACAAAAGCTTGCTCGAACCATGTGCTAATACTTCTTCATGAATTCCTTGGCATTCAAGCGTAATCTTTACTAAGGATTCATCATTTTTTATTATCTTAACAACTTCTGCATCTAGATCTGAACAAGCTTTTTCTGATTTAATAGCTATTATGCAATCACCCCTTTCAGTTAAGTATTCATCCTTTGTTATTTCAAAAGTTTTCTTATGCGATGCTTTGATTAATTCATGACCCCAAGCTATGAATGAGGTCTTAGCATACATTTAAAATTTATTAAATATTGAATTTAAAAAACATGTGGAAAAATTCTATGTTATTACATGGAACCAGCTATATCGAGATGTAATAAAGTTATGCTCTTTAATAAAACAAGATAATTATAAGCCTGATATATTAGTAGCTTTAGCTAGAGGAGGATGGGTGATTGCAAGAATCGTTTCGGATATGCTTGAAATTGACCAAATAACAGACATGCATGTCTCTTTTTATACAGACATTAATAGAACAAAAAAAGAACCAATAATCCTAGAGGATTTAGGTAAGGATGTTTCAGATAAAAGAGTTCTAGTTATTGATGATGTAAGCGATACAGGTGAATCGCTCATAAAAGTATTGGGATATCTTAAAGAGAAAAGACCATTGGAAATCAAAACTGCAACTGTTTACATAAAACCATGGACAAAATATGTTCCTCATTATTATGTCAAAGAATTTGATGGATGGATAATATATCCTTACGAAATAAAGGAAACAATAAAAAAGCTTTGGAATAGATGGATTAAAGAAGGAATGAAAGAAGAAGAAATAATAGAGAAACTGCAATCGATTAAGTTACCTAAATGGCAAATCAAATTAGTATTGAAAGATATCAAAAGTTGATTATTAAATCCTCAAAAGCCTTTTCAAATTTTTTAATGATTTCATCTTCATTTTCTTTCGCTAGCCTATAATCGAATACTGAGATTTCTCCATTTACAATGACATATTTTGCTTTCATACCAGAGCATGAATATACAAGATGATTTATAATATGTTGCCCATCATCAGAAATGAGCGGTTTCATTCGAATTTCATTTAAATCATATAAAGCAAGATCTGCTACGTAGCTTTTTTCGATCAAGCCAATCTTTATTTCAGGATAAAAGATTTTATATGCTTCATAAGTAGCAAGTCTGAAGATATCTTTTGAAGATAAAACTGAAGGATCTTTATGCATATACTTTTGTAACAAAGAAGAAAATTTCATCATTTCGAAAGGATCTAAAGAATTGTTACTTGCTGGGCCGTCGGTACCTAAACAACATCTAATACCTTCATTGATAAGACGTCTTAAATCAGCCGTTGAACCTGATGCTAGTTTGAGATTAGAAATTGTGTTTTGAACTATAGCTACTTTTCCTTTTTTCATCAACTCATATTCTTTTTCACTAAACCAATTACCATGAGCATAAACGCACCTTTCATTACACAACCCTACTTTGTCTAACAATTCAACCTCTCTCATCCCATATCTTTCAATGCATTGATTTTGTTCTTCCATCGTCTCAGCAACATGTATTTGAACTAAAGAATTATACTCTTGGGAATATTCAGCTATAATTTCTAGTAATTCTCTTGAACATGTATATGTAGCATGAGGCCCAAAACTAGATTTTATAAGTTTAGAATTTAATGAAATTAAGCGTTTATGCATATCCAAAGCTATTTTGGCTTTTTTATCTGTTTCACTTTTATCAAAGAAATCAAAAATTCCTTCGCATAAAACACCTCTAAAGTTCAATTCTATGAATGCCTTCGCTACATAGTCCATATTAAAATACATATCAGCACAACCTGAGAAACCGCTTTTCAACATTTCCATTGCAGAGAATTTTGCCCCAATATACATATGTTCAGCATTCAACCTTTTTTCTAAAGGCCACACCTTTTCTTCTAGCCATTTATGTAAAGGCAGATCCTCGGCAATACCTCGAAATAAGCTCATTGGAGAGTGTGTATGCCCATTGAAGAAACACGGAATTACGAGAAGATTCTTGCAATCTATACTTATACCGCTTGTAGATAATCCTTCGCCTATTTCTTCAATCTTTCCTTCTCTAATCAAGATGTCTTTGTTTTTTCTTAGACACACGGCATCTAATATCAGCTTGCAATTTTTAAGGAGAATTTCTTCCATATTTCAAAAGATATTGAGTAATTAAAAAACTAAAGTAATATAAAAGTAATTCGATTAATTCTCGATGAATCTAAATGAAATATATGCTACGTTGAAATTAATTAAAGAACATAACAGGTGGAGAAGAAAAGAATGTATTAACCTAATAGCTTCTGAGAATATAACATCGCCTCTTGTAGATGCTGTTTATCTAAGTGATGCAATGCATAGATATGCCGAAGGAACACCTTTCAAAAGATTTTATCAAGGAACGAAATTCATCGATGAAATTGAAGAAAAAACTAATCAAGTACTAGGAGAATTGTTCAATGCCAAATTCGTTGATGTTAGACCTATATCTGGAACAACTGCTAACGGTGCTGCTTTTTATGCTTTAGCAAACAGAGGAGATAAAGCGCTTGTATTGCCTGTATATGCAGGATCACATGTAAGTCATACGAAATTTGGAATTTTAGGAGCATTAGGGATAATCGAGGAAGAAATGCCTTTCAATGGAGAAGACATGGTCATCGATGTTGAGAATACAAAAAAGAAGATAAGAGAAATAAAGCCTAAGATAGTCATACTCGGTGGTACAGTAATACTGTTCAGACATCCTGTTAAAGAATTAATAGAAGTAGTAGAAGAAAATGGAGGATACATAATCTATGATGCCGCTCATGTACTAGGACTAATCGCAGGTAATAGATTCCAAAATCCTGTTCTTGAAGGAGCACATCTAGTTACGAGTTCAACACATAAGACTTTTCCAGGTCCTCAAGGAGGTGTAGTTTTCTCAAATGATGAAGAAGTCTTTAAAAGATTTAAGAAAGTAATCTTTCCAGTATTTGTATCGAACCATCATTTGCATAGACTCGCAGCCACTTTAATCACAGCTTATGAAATGAAATATTTCGGCGAAGAATATGCATCGAACATAATAAAAAATGCAAAAACTTTAGCTGAAGAACTTCATGCTTATGGATTTAAAGTATTGGGTGAGAAAAACGGTTTCACTGAAACTCATCAAGTAGTATTGAATGTAAAAGAATTTGGTGGAGGAACATATGTTGCTGAGTATCTAGAAAAATGCAATATTATAACCAATAAGAACATGATACCTGGAGATACGCCAGAAATGGTCAGGAATCCATCTGGACTTAGATTAGGTGTTCAGGAAATGACAAGATTAGGAATGGGAGCTAGCGAAATGAAATATATTGCAGAATTGTTCTATAAAGCATTAATTAGAAAAACATCTATTGAAGAGATTAAACAAACTGTTTTAGAATTTAGAAAGAACTACCAAGAAGTAAAGTATGCATTCAATATAGATTTAAAGTCGTTTGCAGAAGAATATTTACCAATTCTAAGCTAAAATTCGAAGATATTGGTCTTCAATTTCTCTAACACCATAAGCAAGCCTAAAATATTCATCATCTTTTTCTCTATATTTTTGAAGTATTGCCTTAATTTGAACCTTGTCTCCTTCTTCAAATGCATCCAAATAATAATTCTCAAATATAACTAATTCTTTTATTTCATATTTTGTTTCATAAGGTTTAATTTTATATCTAAGTGGATAAAAATAAGGATCTAGTTTCTCAATAATCTCGACTTTAGTTTCTATGATTCCTAGATTTTTTATCTTAACTTCATCATAACTTATTTTAACTTCATCAAATTTTAATACAGGATTAATAGAAAAATGTCTATTCTTATATATGCATTTATTCCATTTTCTTTTCGAAATTATACTATATGACTTTTTATCTAATCCTTTTATGATTTCTGAATCTTTTATTAAAAATTCCTTTCTTTCTTTTAGAAAATCTTTTATCTTTTCTACATTGTTTTTACCATAAACTACAATATCTATATCAGAATATATGACATTGTATATTCCTACCAACAATGTTCCTGTCAAACCGAATTCGTATTTAGGTATGTTAGCATTATTAGAAAGTAAGTCTAAGATTTCGTATGCGCGTTTAGCCAACGAGTTCTCTCTTGTTAGATAGTCGAATCCTTTTGAAGTTAAAAATATTTTATCGATCTCTTTATGAGCTATCAAAGGAAGAATAGAATCCATATTGGTATCATATCTTAGATACTTTGAATAATATTTAGATAAGGTTCTTCGAAGTTCTGAGCTACTATATTCCTTTAAGGCCCTATCGTAATATGAATGATCCCTCCAAATTGTTGCATAATCGACTTTGACGTATCTAGGAATTGCTATTACATAATCTTTAGGATGCAAGTATCCTATAACTTGGGAAAAGATATTACCGCATTTTATAAAATCTTTATCCCTTAATAAACCGTTCATAGATCCTAGCATTTAAATAATATGTGGCTGAATTCCAATCTCTATCATCTTTTTCTAACAAACCTCTTTCAAACATATCTCTGCAAGATTCTTTAACATCCATAGATTTAACTCTAATTTTATCTAATAAAGCGATCCTTGAAACAAGAGAGCCTAGTGTTTGTGGCCCAAAAATTGCCAAGTGCCTAAATATTGCAGCTTCTAAAGCATCGCCTAACTTTATCGCTTCAAATATATCAAAATCATAAATCTCTACTCGGAAGTCAATAGTTTCATCGCTAGTAATTAAAAATAACAAGGCTTCTAAATTCGATTTAAATCCTCTATAAGTGAGAGGTAAATTTGAAAGATCAAAATTTATATGTGCTTTATTTTGCTCGATAACATAATCCATCTCTTTTTCAAAAATTATATTCGAATTATTATTTATATTCTCTTTAATTAAAAATTTTATAGTCTTTATGTTTTTATCTTTTATAGGTTTTATAGATACTCGCGTTTTGTTATTTCTTATTATTTTAATTATTTTATCTTTATTTATTTCAACTTCAAAATTTATTTTCAGAGGATACGATACAATTTTTATAGTTTTTTCAAAAACTTTTGTCTTTTTCTTATAAGCTTCGATAGTCCATTTTATAGAAGTATTCTTTCCCTCATAACTAGGTCTTGCATTGAAAGGTATGTAAAACGTTAATTTCTTTCCTTTTTCCCATTTATACCATATGTCCAGTAAGGGATAAATTAAACCATTGCTTAAGGTTTCATATGAATGAATAGATATCAAATCGCAGCTAATATTAAAAACACTAAAAGCAGAATTATTAAAAGCGTAATTTAGATTCAAGAATTCTCCTTGTCCAAAAGTATGCATTAAAATAAAGATGAAACACTGTTATATATTTCTTCTTTAATTATTTCTTATGAGTGAAGCTCGAAGAAAAGCTTACATAAAAGATATAATCGAGCTAATAGATGAGAATGAGAACTTAAATGTTAAGCTTTCTTTCTATTCAGATTTAACAGTCAATAATTTAATGAAGAAAGCATATAGTTTATGGGAGAATGGGGGTGGCAAAGGAATACCGCTCGATTATCTAAGCGATGAAGAACTTGAGGAATTACATATACGAGCGATACATTATTATCAAAACCCTATAGGATTTTCTTATACTGATATGGTGAAAGGAATTAATATAGAAGAAAGGAAGATCAATAAAGAAGGAATCGGGAGTAAATTTACTAAGGTTCTAAGAAGATTATTCTTTGCTTCTTCTTAAAGAGGTTTAATATTCTTTTGAATCTCTTCCCGAACTATTTCTTGATACGGCTTATTGCCGCTATATAAATGACAAGCAACGAAATGATTTGGTTTAACCTCGACTAATTGAGGTTCTACCTTTTTGCATATATCCATTACGTAAGGACATCTGGGATGGAATCTACAACCGGGAGGAATAAATACTGAGCTAGGTATTTCTCCTATTATCTTTATTTCCTTCAATTTAAATCTCAGCTCTGGATTCGGTTCAGGTACTGCAGCTACTAGTGCTTGCGTATACGGATGCAAAGGATCTTCAATAACCTCATCAGAACTTCCCAATTCGATAATTTTTCCTAAATACATCACAGCGATTCTGTCGGCAATATATCTAGCTGTAGAGAGATCATGAGTAATATACAAATATGTTAGATTATACTTTTCTTTTAGAGAACGCATCAATTCAAGGATTTCAGCCCTAATCGATACATCAAGCATTGATACAGGTTCATCTGCAACTATAAACTTTGGTCTTAGGATTAATGCTCTTGCAATAGCAACTCTTTGTCTCTGACCTCCACTTAATTGATGAGGAAATCGCCATGTGAATTCTTCAGGAGGGATTAGACGAACATCTTCCAATATTTTCGCGACGAGCTCTTTTCTTTCTTCTTCACTTTTCGTTATCCTATGTATTATCAATGGTTCTTCAAGAGAAGCACCTATTGTAAATCTAGGGTCCAATGAACTGTAGGGATCTTGAAATATCATCTGTGCTTGTCTTCTGAAAACTTTTAAAGGGTATCCCATTAAATCTTTCAAAGGTATTCCACCGAAGTAGATCTCCCCCGAAGTAACGTCGATTAGTTTTAGCAATAATCTCCCCGTTGTTGTTTTACCACTACCTGATTCGCCCACCAATGCAAAAGTCTCTCCTTGATAAATTGAGAAATCAATAATGTCAACAGCTCTTGAATAAATAATAGGAAATCTTTGTAGAGCTCCCTTTACTCCTCTAGGTAAAGGAAACCATTTAGCTAATCTATATGCCAGTACGAGAGGTTTATTCATAGTAGTTCACTTATTTGTTTTTGCTTCATTATATAAATGACAAGCAACGAAATGATTTGGTTTAACCTCGACTAATTGAGGTTCTACCTTTTTGCATATATCCATTACGTAAGGACATCTGGGATGGAATCTACAACCGGGAGGAGGATTTCTTAAATCAGGAGGTACACCAGGAATGAACTCTAATTTTTCAATTTTCTCTCTCAGTCTAGGTATACTCTTTAATAACTTTTGAGTATATGGATGCAAGGGTTCTTTATATAAGTCAAGAGATTTTGCTACTTCAACGATTTTCCCTGCATACATTATGGCTACTTTATCAGCTAGCTCCGCTATTATGCTCAAATCGTGAGATATTAATATCATTGAGGTTCCATATTTGGATTGAAGTTGTTTTAAGAGATTCAATATTTGAGCTTGTACTATTACATCTAATGCTGTTGTAGGTTCATCAGCAATCAAGAGCTTAGGTTTTAATAATAAAGCCATCGCTATAACAATTCTTTGTTTTTGTCCCCCGCTTAATTCATGAGGATAACGTTTAAGAATAGCAGGGTCAAGTGCAACTGATTTAAGATGCTCACTCATAATACTCTTTGCTTCATTGAAGCTAATATCCATATGATATTTGAATACTTCATAAAGTTGCTCTTCAATCGTATAAACTGGAGTCAACGCTTGCATCGCACCTTGAAAGACCATTGCAATCTTTTTCATTCTATATTCTTTTCTAAAAGTTTCATTGTCAATTTCTAAGATATTTGTTCCTTCAAAGATTATTTTTCCATCTACTATCATTCCAGGAGGAGGAACAAGCCTAATAATTGAGTAGGCTAACGTACTCTTACCACAACCAGACTCGCCTGCTATACCCAAGACTTCGCCTTTATCAACAAATAAAGAGACATCATCGACGGCTTTTACAATACCCCTTGTAGTAAAGAAATAAGTCTTGAGATTTCTTATCTCTAACATCCTCGCCTTCATCTTATCCATAGAGAATTACCTATTTATATTTTGGGACAATAGTTAACGAACCTATAAGGTGTAATTAAGATTATTGCTCTTGTAATTTAAATAATATATCATGAAAATGATGGAAAAACTTCTGCAAGAATTACAAACATTGGATTTAAACCGATTCAATGAATTGCTTCAAGAAGTTTCTAATCAATTGGAAAAAGAAAGACTTTTGAAGAAACTTGATGGGCTATTTGTTAATGAAGATTTAGTATATTGTACATCTTCATCTATCGAACGCTGTATAATCATCGGTGATATTCATGGAGATTTGGATACCTTATTGGAAATTGCTGAAAGGATTGACATTGAAAAAATTAAAGAACAAAAAGCTGTTGTTGTCTTTTTGGGAGATTATGGAGATAGAGGCGAAAAATCGCTCGAAGTTTACTATCTTTTATTCAAATTGAAAACAATACTTAAAGAGAAAATCGTTTTACTAAGGGGTAATCATGAAGGGCCCGATGATCTGCTTGCACAACCACATGATTTACCTTTATTCTTCATAGAAAGATATGGGCAAGAAGGTTATACTTTTTACTTAAGAATAAAAAAGTTATTCGAGAAATTCTATTTGGCTTTCGTAGTATTAAACAAGCTAATTGCTTTACATGGTGGAATTCCTAGCAATGCTTTATCATTAGAGGATATAGCAATCGCAAGAAAAATTCATCCGAAAAAGAGGCTTCTAGAAGAAATACTTTGGAATGATCCGATGGATGAATATGGTATAAGAGAATCATATAGAGGAGCAGGAAAATTATTCGGTCCAGATATAACAGAAAACTTTCTTAAAAGAAACAATCTACTAGTTGTTATAAGAGGTCATGAACCCGCTAGATTTGGATACTTCTTGTCACATAATGGAAAGGTTGTTACTGTTTTTTCCAGAAAAGGCGCACCTTATTTCAACGAGAAAGCAGCATATCTTGATATAAATTTAAATAAATTAGATTCCCACGAAGATATAAGCAAATTTATAATAAATATTTAAAAGAATCCCTAGCAAATTTATATAAAAAAAGTTGAGCATATCCTCCATAATTTTTAAATATTTCATTAAGTACATCTCTAATTTTATAGTAATTCTTTTTGAGCTTTTCAAGAGATATGTAGTTGAAATAATCCTTATAAAAGAGAACTAGTATCTTTGTGATCCATGTATCAATTGGTATACTTTCAAATCTAGAATAACTATATAATGATACACAGCTAGCCGTCTTTATTCCTACACCCTTTATTTTCATCAAACTTTTTTCCAAATCTATAGTAGGCATTTTACTTAGTTCTTCTAATTCCTCATCGTTTTCAAATTTTTTTGAAAATGATATAATATAGCTGGATCTGAAGCCATATCCAATTTTTCTTAATTGCTTTTCATTTATTTTTTTCAATTCAGCAAAATTAGGATAATCGTATATCAGAAAATCTCCCAATTTTAGTTTCCTCTTTGAGAATTTAGAAAGTTTTTCAAGCATTTGATTAGCTCGCTTTATATTATTAAAACTGACACTGAGATAGGAAACTAAGCATTCTCTTTTATTTTGCTTCAATACCCTCAATCCTTTATATTTATGATAAAGATCGTTAACAAGCGGATCTTCACAGATTGCATTTTTAATTTCTTCATAATTATGATCTAATCCTAGAAATTCTTTTAATTTGGTTTCATCGATATTTCCTTCTATTTTATAATTAAGAAGATTTCCTTCATACTTCAACGCAACGATGCTACCATAACACACTCCTATCCAATATGAACTATACTTTTTCCATCTAAAGATTTGACCTGATGAGAAAGTATGATCTAAATTAAATTCATCCTTTTCTATTTTAATGAAGCCTTTTATCATCAAACTTTTTTAGTTGTTTGTGATAATATAATAATTGTAATTTAAATGGGGCAACGTAGCCAACTTATTTATATAAGAACGTTACTTATTGTTTCAATCATTGCTTACTTGAGCATGGCAATTATAGGCATTTATATTTCTCTAAGAACAAGTAGCAGTGCACTCTTAGCAGATTCGTTGGATTCTTTAATTAATATGCTAATTACCCTCATTGTTTTCATAGGTGTATTATATGCGGATAGACTTTCTGAAGAAAATGCCAATTTGAATTATTTCAAAATTGAAGTCTTGAGCGCATTTACAGTCGCTATTATCGCTATCCTTTTAGCTGGCTACATAGTTTATACTTCAATAAATAGATTTCACGTAGGATATATTATTAAGGAAGGTGAAATTGGTGTTTTGAGTGCTATTAGCTTCGGAATAATTTCATTAATAATTACTGTAAAGAAGTACGAATATGCTAAAAAATATGGCTTGCTTTCTTTAAAAATAGATTCAACGAATTCAATAAAAGATACAATAGGATCATTCTTTGCAGCTTTAGGTATATATCTTTCAACACTTACTTTTACTATATTCGATACTATTTTTGCTGTCATAATAGCTGCATTTCTGGCTACAGCTAGTATACCTGTGATAAGGGAAAGCACATTAATATTGATAGATGTATATAATAATCCTCAACTCAAACAAAAAATTATAGAACTTGCTAAAGGCTTTCCACATATTACAAGGATTTTATCAGTAAACTTTAGAAGAATGGGGTACAAAATAGCAGTAGAAATAGAATTGGAAGTAGATGGCGATATTCCAGTAGAAGACTTGCATGAAATATCAAAGAATTATGAAGAAAAGATTAAAAGTAGATTTCCTAATATAGCGAAAGTATTAATAGCGGTTAAGGCTGTAAGCTAATTGATGCCTTTTGAAATTGAATTTCCAGTAGACTGGGTTGATACGGATGCTTTAGGTATTGTTCATTTCACAAATTATTTCAGATATTTCGAAAGAGCGGAAACCGAATTCTTAAGAAAAGCTGGATTAGATTACAATGAGATTTTTAAAAGAGGATTTGCAATACCAAGGGTCGAAGCAAAATGTAAATATTACAAACCGTTAAGGTTTGGCGATATAGTCAAAGTTCAGCTCAAAATAGGAGAAATAGGCGAAAAGCATTTCAAGTATGAATTCCAAATCTTCAATAACAATAAAGAATTAGTTGCTGAAGGATATGTTGTCGTTGTATGCATAGATAAAACTAGCTTTAAATCAACTAAGTTACCAGAATCTTTTGTTGAAAAACTAAAGACCCTCCTGTAACACTTAAAAGTTTTTAAGAAGTCATTATTCTTATGGTTGAAAAATTTGTTTATACTTTTGAGGAAGCCGATCATAGAAATAAAAAACTCTTTGGAGGTAAAGGAGCAAGTTTAATTTTAATGACTAAATTGGGGTTTGATGTACCTGCAGGAATTATAATTCCTACCACTGTATGTAAAGAGTATTATAAAAACGGAAGAAAGCTGCCAGATAACTTAATGAAAGAAGTAATTGAGGGGATGAAATACATAGAAAATAAAATGGGTAAGAAGTTCGGAGACCCAAGCAATCCATTATTAGTTTCAGTAAGATCAGGTGCAGCTATATCGATGCCAGGAATGATGGATACAGTTCTAAATTTAGGTATGAATGATGAAATCGCTGAATCGTTAGCTAGATTGTACTCTGAGAGGTTTGCTTATGATGCATATAGGAGATTCCTAAGCATGTTCGGAAAAATAGTACTAAAAGTGGATGAAAAATTGTTTTCTGAAAAATTAGAAGAGTACAAAAATAGATTTGGAGTAAAATATGATAGTGAACTGCCAGCAGAAGCCCTGAAACTTCTTTGCGAAGAATACAAAGAAATAATTATTAGAGAAGTTTCTAAGAATTTAAATCTAAGCACTGAGGAAATCAAAGAAATCCTTAAAAATCCTTGGAAGCAACTTGAGTATGCTATAGCTGCAGTTTTTGATTCTTGGGAATCTCCAAGAGCAAGATACTACAGACAGGTTAATAATATAACGCCAGATATCGCTGATGGTACGGCAGTTAATATCGTAGCTATGGTATTCGGAAATATTAATGAAAAATCAGCCACAGGAGTATTGTTCACTAGAAACCCATCGAATGGAGAAAACGAGCTATATGGAGAATTTCTAACACTCGCACAAGGAGAAGATGTTGTTGCTGGTATTAGAACACCTAGGCCTATAAAGGAATTGAAAGATATGATGCCAGAAGTTTATGAAAGGCTATACAAATTTGCCAAAGAACTTGAAAGACATGAAAAAGAAGTACAAGATATAGAATTCACGATAGAAGATGGTAAGCTCTACATGCTCCAAGCCAGGAATGCGAAGATGAACAGTATTGCATTAATTAAAACAGGAGTTGACATGTTCAAAGAAGGAATTATTACGAAAGAAGAGATGATCATGCGCGTTAAACCAAAGGATATTTTGCAATTACTGTATCCAAGAATAGATAAAGAGAAGATAAAGGATAAGCCCATTGCTAAAGGTCTACCATCTTCGCCTGGTGCAGTTAGCGGTAAGGTTGTTTTTAATGCTGATGATGCAGTAGAATGGTCTAGAAGAGGTGAAAAAGTAATATTAGTAAGAGAAGAAACGAAGCCTGATGACGTGCATGGTTTCTATGCAGCTGTAGGTATATTAACTGCGAAAGGAGGCATGACTAGCCATGCAGCAGTCGTTGCTAGATCAATAGGAAAACCATGTGTAGTTGGAGCTGAAGACATCAAGATCGATTATGAAAAGAAAGTTTTCAGAGTAAAAGATATTATAGTTAAAGAAGGCGATATAATAACCATCGATGGTTTAGAAGGAGAAGTTTATTTAGGTGAACAACCAAAAATCTATTTCAAACCGATTAAAGAATTCGAGGAATTCATGAAATATGTTGATGAAGTAAGGAAACTAGGAGTAAGAGCTAATGCAGATACTCCTGAGGAAGCAAAAATAGCAAGAGAATTCGGAGCTGAAGGAATTGGACTTTTGAGAACAGAAAGAATGTTCAGAGCTCCTAGAAGGCTCGAAATATTTAGGAATGTCATTATAGCTGAAAATAAAGAAGTAAGAGAAGAAGCTTTAAAGAAATTGCTTCCTTTATTGAAAGAAGACTTTAAGGAAATTTTAAGAATCATGTCTCCATATCCAGTAACAATAAGGTTATTCGATCCTCCTTTACATGAGTTCTTGCCTAAACCAGAAGAAATCTTAGAGAAAATTTATACTAGCATGAATGAAGGGGAAAGAAAAGAATGGGAAAAATTATATAAAATCGTGAGAAAGCTTCAAGAAGCCAATCCAATGATGGGTCATCGCGGTGTAAGATTAGGTATTACGAATCCTGAAATATATGAAACACAAGCTAAGGCTATATTCTTAGCTTCTGCGGAATTAATTGAAGAAAAGATACCTGTAAACCTTGAGATAATGATACCGCAAGTCTCTGAATATAGAGAATTGCTGAAAATAAAGAAGGACGTAATTGAAAAGGTACATGAAGAAGTCAAAAAAGAAAAAGGAGTCGATGTGCCATATAAATTCGGAACTATGATAGAAGTCGTGAGAGCTTGTCTTGTAGCAGATGAATTGGCAGGAATTTGTGATTTCTTCAGTTTCGGTACAAACGACTTGACACAAGCAACTTTCAGCTTCAGTAGAGATGATGCTGAAAATAAATTCCTTCCTTATTATCTTGAAAATAAAATACTTGAAGTGAACCCATTTGAAAAACTAGACGTAAAAGGAGTAGGAGCTTTAATTGAGATCGCTGTTGAAAAAGGAAGAAAGGTAAATAAAAATTTAAAAATAGGAATTTGTGGTGAGCATGGAGGCGATCCTGATAGTATTATGTTCTTACATAAAGCAGGCTTAGATTACGTGAGTGCATCTCCTTATAGAATTTTAATAGCAAGACTAGCTGCTGCCCAAGCTAGCATATTATCAAAGTGAATGGTAGACTCTTCGTAGAATTAGCTGAAGTATGTGAGAAAATCAAAGAAACAACAAGTAAACTTGAAAAAATTAGTAAACTAGGAAATTTTTTGAAAAATTTAAACGACGAAGAACTGTCAGCTACAATAAGACTTTTAAATTCAGAAATATTACCGCCTTGGTATAACAAAGAAATACAAGTAGGATACTCGACTTTATCTTCTATAATTCTTGAAATCTCTGGTTCAAGCAAAGAAGAATTCTTCAAAGTATATATCAAACATGGGGATCTTGGAGAAACCGCAGAAGAATTATTAAAGAAAGGAAAAGCTCTCAATCCTTTAATTCAAGAGAAGTTAACGATTCTGAAGGTTTACAAGACATTATTAAAAACTTCAGAATATTCAGGAGAAGGTTCTTACCAAAGCAAAAAGAACTCTCTTCTTAATCTATTTATTAATGCTTCTCCGATTGAAGCAAAATATTTGGTTAAAATAATAACAGGAGAACTAAGGATTGGTTTATCAGAGGGCTTATTAGAGGAATCCCTAGCATATGCTCTGGGAATTCCTCTCAGTAATCTAAGAGAAAAGGTCCTAATACTTCCTGACTTAGCTGAAGTCGCAATAAAAATAAGAAATGGAAAATATGAAGAAATAGATTTGGAGCTCTTGAGACCAACAAGTTTTATGCTTGCTGAGCCGATGTCTTCACCAGAAGAAATAGCGAATTACTTCAATAAGGAATTGATCGCAGAATATAAGTATGACGGAATAAGAGCACAAATTCATAAAAAAGGTAATAATATACGGATATTTTCGAGAAGATTAGATGAGATCAGCTTTTACCTTCCAGAAATTGTAGATTCCATATCAAGAATAAAAGGCGATTTCATTCTCGATTCAGAAATAATATCAATTAAGAACAACAAAGTTGTGCCATTTAATATCTTACAGAGAAGATTAAGAAGAAAAAATATTGATAAGAAATTGATAGAAGAAATTCCTTTAAGAGCAATTGTATATGATATTCTCTTTTATAATGGTAAACAAGTATACAAATTGCCCTTAAGAGAAAGAAAAGAATTATTGAAAGATATTGATTTGCAAGATAAAATAGAAATAGGCTTTTTCAAATTGGTAAGGAATTCTGCTGAAATTTCTAAATTATTTGAAGAAAGTCTGAATAAAGGCTTTGAAGGTCTAATGATCAAAGATCCTGATTCTCCTTACACACCTGGAAAGCGTGGTAAAGCATGGGTTAAATTAAAAAAAGAATTCGATACATTAGATGTTGTAATCGTAGCAGCTGAATATGGTCACGGTAAAAGAGCAGGTATACTTTCTGATTATACATTTGCTGTAAAAGATAATGATGAACTAAAAATTATAGGTAAAGCCTATTCTGGCTTGACAGATGAAGAAATGGAAATTCTCGATAGGAAATTAAGAGAAATAACAATAGAAGACTTAGGTTATAAGATAATTGTCAGGCCTGAAATAGTATTGGAGGTAGCTTTTGATTCAATTCAGGTAAGTGACAGACATGATAGCGGTTTTGCTCTCAGATTTCCTAGAATAAAGAGAATAAGATGGGATAAATCTCCTAATGAAATAGATTCGATTGAAAAAGTTAAAGAAATATATGAGAGGAAGAAAGCTATTTTTGCATAGATTTCATAATTAGCTCTTCTTCGTCTTTTTCAATTTCCATTTTAAGATATTCAACTAGCTTATCATAAATTAAGGGTTTACCGTTAACTAAAGGATAAGCAAAAGGTAAAATTATTTCATGGAAAGGATCGACCTGAATAGATACTTTTTTAACATAAGGTATCTCCTCCAATTTTTTACCCTCGGCTATCATCTTTGCAACAAATATTGCTCCATCTATAGAAAATTGATGTTTACCAATATTTCTTGCTCTGACGTTCTTCAATTTAGATGTTATGTATTTAAAAGTTCTACCTCTAGGTGGAAAGTCACCCATTATGCCTCCTATTACAAGAATAGCTTCTTTTGCCTCATCAGGCTTTAGTACTTCTTTCGCTTTTGGATCTAGAATGATTATTTTGTCATGCAATTCCTTTAGATCTATAATGCTATCTCTTAATACCTTCCCATATTTTTTTAAAACTCGCATGTGACTTTTATAGCGCACATTTGTAAGCACTAAGTTTTCTTTACCCACAATAAGTGAAGAATGCTCAATCTCTAATTGTAACCACTTGCTTATTCTCTTTTCTCTCAACTCAATGATGAATTTCATCAAATTAAATAAAGGGAATAATATAAATAGATGAAATGGAAAGCTACTCTTACTTCGTGAAAAAATATCATAGGCTTATTATAGATTATGGCTTTCGATAACCTTAATAGCTAAAAAATGGAATTGGTGACCTTCTAAGTTAAGCAGATGATTTCAACTCTCTATAAAAGTTACTTAATATAAAATCATTCCATCTTTTAATAGTGAAATCGACACCTCTTGGATCCCCTGTGAGGATATGTTTTATAGTTCCATCTTTAAATTGTAGAAATACTTGTGGTATTAAATAATCAGCAGACCAGTCTCCGAACTTCTTAACAATTTCATCTGCTAGTTTCTCATCCTCCTTCTTATCTATATCTAAGTAAAGAATTTCTGCGTTCAATTCTTTAGCTATTAAATTTACATATTTTTCAGAAACTTTGCAATGAGGACACCAATTAGCTTTTACAAAAATTACTTTTTGAACTTTCATAGCCTTGCATAAATCAACTCAGATAAAAATTTTTGGTATGATTATTAAGCCTTCTTCTTCATTACCTACACTATAACAGTCTCCTTTTAAATACAACACTGCTGTATAGGCACAAGTAATGGCATCTAATTCGTCTCCGCTCATATTTTCTTCTATACCTTTTATCCCTAACTCTTTCAAACCTTTAGCTAATGCTTTGATGTTCTGATGCTTTCTAGGTATACCAAGCAAATCTTGAGTGGCTCCAGGTAAAACTTCTATTACCTCGAAACCTTTTTCTTCAAATATTCTCCTCAACTTAATTCCTCTATTCGTTAATTTTCTCATAGGTCCTAAAGAAGCTGGAAATAGCTTGATTCCCATTCTGAGCAAAGCTTTATCACATTCCCTGAGATGAATATGTGCAGGCTCTTCTAAAGATTTTCTACCTAAAGGTAAAGAAAGAGGAGCGTCGATAGCGATTACTACAGGATTCTCTTTCATCATATAAGAAATGATTTCTTCATCCTTCCTAAGCAATAATGTTCTAGAATTAAGAGACTCGTCCATAATACAGACTCCACTATATCTTTTTTCGCTTCCTGCAAGATCTATTCCTGCTACTTTTTTCATGATTATTTAACCGCTTATAACGTTATATTCTTTATTTAAATTAAATTATATTTAGATGATAAATATAATAATGAATGTGAAGCTTAGTTTATTATATGCTAGTTATATTTTTAAACTTATAAGGGGGCATAAAAAATATATACCCGCAATCATGAAATAGAAATCTAAACCATTGCCATGTCAGCAAATGAGCGTTTACTTAAGCATTTGACGGTTGATTATCAGCTCAAATGGCTTCAAAAGATATATGGCAGGAAACAAAAAGACGTAACTAGGACTGTTCCAAAGAAGAAGCAATTGAAAACAACAACAGAGTGGCAAAGAAGAGCAATTGACTTCGTTAAAAGAGCTTATAAGGAATTAGGGCAGCCTGTAACAGTTAGGCAAATTCACTATTACTTAGTTGGTTTAGAACTTCCAGATTATAGAAATGATTTGAAGCACTATAACAAATTAGTAGACTTCATATTGAAAGCAAGAATTGTTGGAGAGCTTGATTGGGGAATGATTACTGAAACTGAAAGCTTGATGTATGAGCCAATCATTGCAGGTGTTACAAACATAGATGAAGCTATAAATAAAATCATCGAATCAATGCCTTCAATGGGTAAAGATCCTTGGGATGAGATAAATAAGTATATTTATGTTTTTACTGAAAAAAGAGAGTTATTTGGGCAAATTAATAGTATATGCGCTAAATATTACGTTCCTTTGATTAGCTTCAAAGGATATGGTGCAGTATGGACGAGGATAAGCAAAATAGCACCAAAGATAAAAGAAAGATTAGATAAAGGCCAAGAAGTATGGGCTTTAGTTATTAGCGATCATGATCCTAGCGGACTAGATATTAATAGATTTTACATGGCTTTATTGAAAGTATTTCATCATTTCAACCTGAATGAATTAAGAGTAGCTTTGACTGCTAAACAAATTGTTGATTATAATTTGCCTCCAAATCCTGCGAAAGAAACTGATCCAAGATTCAAATGGTATAATAAAGAATTTGGAGATGAAAGCTGGGAGGTAGATGCATTAGTTACTAAAGACATAAAAGAAATGCAGAGACTATTAGAAGAGGCAATTCTGAAAATAATAGGAAATGATATTGAAAAATTCAACAAAATAATTGAAGAGAACAAAAGATTGGCTGACGAGGTAAGGAATAAGATAAAGGAGAAGATGGGTGGTAGCTAGAGATGAAGATTTATATTGAGTTTTATAGAATAACGCATATTGGTTGGAAAATATGGTAAGATTCAAACAAACTGAAGAAATAGTCAAGTTGATGACAAATATAGAAAGAGTTAGAAATATAGGAACTTTAGCTCATGTTGATCATGGTAAAACTACTTTAAGCGATTCTCTACTTTTAGCTGCTGGTCTAATTTCACCTAAAGTTGCTGGGCAAGCATTGGCATTAGATTATGTTCAAATAGAACAGCTTAGACAAATGACAATAAAGGCTGCAAATGTTAGCCTTTACCATGAATACGAAGGAAAACCATTTGTAATTAATCTCATAGATACGCCAGGACATATTGACTTTAGTGGTCATGTTACAAGGAGCTTGAGAGCAATGGATGGCAGTATTAATGTTGTAGATGCAGTTGAAGGTATTATGACCCAAACAGAAACAGTATTAAGACAAGGACTTGAAGAACGTGTTAGACCTCTTCTTTATATAAACAAAATCGATAGACTTATTAAAGAACTAAGGCTCACTCCTGAGGAGATCCAAAAGAGAATGCTTGATATAATAAAGGAATTCAATGCACTCATTGAGATGTATGCGGATCCTGAATTTAAAAAAGCTTGGAAAATCGATCCTGCAAAAGGTCAAATGGCTTTCGGAGCTGCTTTACATAAGTGGGGTTTAACGATTCCTTTAGCACAAAAGAAAGGATTGAAATTCAGCGATATAATTGAAGCATATAGCAAAGGAAGCGAAGCTGTTGAAGAGCTTGCAAGGACAGCACCTCTTTATGAAGCTATACTTACAATGGTAATAGAACACGTGCCTCCTCCTAATGTAGCACAAAAGTATAGGATTAAGAAAATTTGGCAAGGAGATTTGAATACTGAGATAGGAAAAGCTCTATTAGAATGTGATCCAGACGGACCTACTATAATGGCAGTTACTAAGGTTGTTGAAGACCCGCATGCAGGCTTGGTGACAACAGGAAGAGTATTTAGCGGTAGAATATACAGCGGACAAGAGGTTTATCTTTTAAGAAGTAAAAGAGTTGAAAGAGCATTACAAGTTGGAATTTACATGGGTCCTTATAGAGAAAATACATATGAAGTACCTGCGGGAAATATAGCTGCAATTCTAGGCTTAGAACATGCAAGAGCTGGTGAAACTATAGTTGAAAAGAGGATTGCAAATGCAATGGTCCCATTCGAAATATTAAAATACATAAGCGAACCTGTCGTTACCATTTCTATTGAACCTAAAAAGACTAGCGATTTGGTCAAGCTTATCGATACATTGCAAAAAATGGCCATTGAAGATCCTACGTTAAGGTTGAAAATAAACAAGGAAACTGGCGAATATCTAATAAGCGGTATGGGAACATTACATTTAGAAATAGTTCTATGGGATTTGAAACAAAGAACTAATATAGATTTCGTAACTAGCAAGCCTTTGGTTATATATAGAGAGAGCATTAGAGAAAAATCGAAACCAGTCGAAACGAAGAGTCCTAATAGACATAACAGAGTGGTGGTCGCAATAGAACCTCTAAACGAAAAAACTTTAGAATTGCTTGCAGAAGGAAAAGTAACCGAGGATCAAGAATGGAGGGTAAGAGCGAAAATACTAAGGGAAGAAGCGGGTTGGGATGCTGATGATGCTAGAAATATTTGGGCAATCGACGATAATTTGAACATTTTCGTAGATAATACTAAAGGTGTCCAATACCTAAAAGAAGTTAAGGATACGCTGATAAACGGTTTTAAATGGACAACTTCTGAAGGGCCTTTATGCCACGAGCCGATAAGAGGTATACTCGTTAGATTATTAGATGCAACAATACATGAGGATCCTGTTCACAGAGGGCCTGCTCAGCTAATGCCAGCCTTAAAGAATGCTATATTAGGAGCCTTCATGATATCTAGACCAGTTCTTTTAGAACCAATATACAAAATTGAAGTTAAAGTGAGTCAAGAATATATGGGAAACGTTTTGAAAATAATCACTACGAAGAGAGGAAAAATAAACATGCTTGAACAACAAGGAAATCTCGCTATAGTAAAAGGTGAAATTCCTGTTGCTGAAACTACAGAACTTGCTGATGAAATGAGAAATGCAACAGCAGGAAAAGCGTTCTGGGCTACAGAATTCTTGAAATGGCAACCTGTACCTGAAAGTATGGCTATGGATATAATTATGAAAATAAGAGAAAGGAAAGGATTAAAACTCGAGCTTCCTAGATACGAAGATTTCGTAGAGTAGTAACATTTGATCTTTTAATTTAGATTCGATTTTTTAGCTAAGATTTTAGCTATTCTACAATATAATCGAAAAATAATGCACAAAATTAAAACTTAAAAGAAATAACATCTCATTAATTTTTTGGGCGACCGTAGTCTAGCGGTAGGATATCGGCTTCCCGAGCCGAGGACCCGGGTTCAAATCCCGGCGGTCGCATAAAATTTATTTAATATTAAGTGGGAAAGAGAAATTATGCCCAATGTTATACTCTGCAATGACGAAGGTAAACCATTAGGTGAAACAAGCGTTGAAGATGCTCATAGCGGAGAAGGAAAAAGACATTTAGCTTTCGTCTTAATAATAGAGAAAGATAATAAAATCTTAGTTCAAAAGAGGGCAAAAAACAAAAGATTTCCAGGCTATTGGGAATTGCCTGCAAGTCATCTATTCGTGGGAGAAACTTGGCAAGAAGCATTGAAAAGAACTTTAAAAAGAGAACTAGGAATAGATGGAGTGAATGAATTTCAAAAATTATTCCATTTTACGTATGAGTTTAAAGGTGAAAGGGAACAAGATGTTGAGAATGAATTTTGTGTAGTATTTAAATGTAAGTACGAAGGAGAAATTAAACTTAATAAAGAGGAAGCTGAAGAATATAGATTCTTAGACATTGATGAGATAGAAAAAAGTTTAGCGAATGAAAAGATTTCACCTTGGCTTAAAATACCATTAGATATTCTAAGAAAAAAGAATTTAATTAGTTAATGGAAGAAAAGCGTGTAGCGATAATAACTGGCGCTTCTAAAGGAATAGGTAAAGCGACCGCATATGAAATAGCTAAAAACGGTATTAATGTAAGTTTAATTGCGAGAAGTTTTTCGAAAATTAAGAAGATCTCAAAGGATATAAACGATAAATATAATGTAGAAACTATTGCAATCAAAACAGACGTTGGAAATAGTAGCGAAGTAAAAAAGGCGGTTGAGGAAGTTATTAAGAAGTTTGGAAGAATAGACTATTTAATAAATTTTGCTGGTTATCCTTTAGTAATTGAGCTATGGAAAAAGAAAATACATGAGCTAGATGAGGATTCGATTTTAAAAATATTCAACGTTGATTTTATGGGATCTTTCAGGATGGTAAGAGAATGTTTGCCTCATATGATAAATCAAAGGTATGGTGTAATTATTAATATATCATCCATTCCTAGCTTATCGGGTGATGTGGAAGGAGCCGCATATACTTTTTCCAAAAGTGCTGTAATAGCTCTTACAAAGAATATTGCGAGAACTTACGGAATTTATAATATAAGAGCTTACACGATCGCCTTAGGAAGCATTATGACATATGGAACATATAATCAACTTTCTAAATCAGAAAGAAAGATACTAGCAGAAGAAACTTCTTTGAAAAGATGGGGGAGACCTGAGGAAATAGCTAAATTGGTTTGTAGTCTTATAAGCGATAGCTTTTCCTTCGTCACAGGTCAAACAATAATCGCAGATGGAGGCGTAATAATTTATTGAGTTTAAATCATTTCTAAGATATGATAGATGAAAGATCTGCTGGAGCGATCATATTCAAAATAGAAAATAAAAAGCCCTACTACCTATTATTAAAAGGAAAGTATAAAAGTGAATATTGGGAATTTCCCAAAGGTTTGATAGAAAAAGATGAAGAGCCTAAACAAACTGCACTAAGAGAAATTAAGGAGGAGACTGGATTAGAAGATATAGAATTAATAGATGGATATAACGAAAAAGTCACTTATTTTTATAGGAAAGGAAAGGAGATTGTTCATAAAGAGGTCATTCTTTTGCTTGCTAAAACAAAGAATGAAAATGTAAAAATTTCTTATGAACATGCAAACTATAAATGGGCTGATTTTGAAGAAGCAAGAAAGTTGTTGAGAGAAAATTTAAGGAGAGCTTTGGAAAAAGCCCATAAATTCATCTTAGAACGTTTTTTGACGCAAAGAAATCTTTTAGATTTCAGTGCCCCCAGCGGGATTTGAACCCGCGATCCCTGGCTCGAAAGGCCAGTATTCTTATCCGGGCTAAACTATGGGGGCGCGATATGGTGTTCAGTCACTCTCATTTTGCAGATGATTTGCCTACCTATTATTATCTTTTAAAGAAGTAGCTTTAAAAGATTTTTTTAATAAGTATTTTCTTGGATGCCTCGGTAGTTTAGTCCGGATAAGAATACCGGCCTCTCAAGCCGGGGATCGCGGGTTCAAATCCCGCCCGAGGCATAAAATAAATAAGCTTAAGCATAATGTGAAATCATATGGTACAAAAACACTCCAACGATCTAGTTAAGCCAACAGGAGGAAAAAAAGGAAGTAGTAGAAAGACTAGAAGATACGAATTAGGTAGCGAACCAACTCTTACAATTTTATCAAAAGAAGATTTTAGAGTAAGAGAAAGAGTTTACGGTAGAAACTATAAAATTAGACTTAAAGAAGCAAGATTCGCTAATGTAGCAGATCCTAAGTCTAACAAAGTACAAAAGGCTGAAATTCTAGCAGTAATAAGCAACCCAACAAATGCAGAATTTGATAAGAGAAAGATAATTACTAAAGGTGCTATAATAAAGACTAGTATTGGAGAGGCTGTGATAACTTCTAGACCTGGTCAGGATGGTATAATAAATGCAAAGTTATTGATTAAGTGAAAGTAAGAGATTTCATAATTATATGGCCTGTTTATCTTGAAGCAAGCATTTCTAGGAAGGAAGGTAGAAGGGTTCCTTTAAAGATTGCAATAGAAAAAGTAAGGATAGAAGAAATAGCACTTGCTGCCTCTCAACTTAACTATAAAGCAGAAATTATTCCAGATAAAGCTTATCCGCGTTGCTGGTGGATCAAAGGTTGTGTAAAATTATATCCTAAAAAAGAGAAGAAGAATGATTTGCTTAAAAAAATAGCCATTAGAATTAAAGAAAATAGAAGCAAAAGTATCCTTAGCCATTCCTTTAGATAACGTTTTTTATACCCTAAACATTCTTTAGCAAAAGAATCTCGAAATTTCTTAAGATATTATAAAAGAGTACATCTTTTAATTTCTCAAAATCGCACCATTAAAACAATATATTGAAGCCATGCATCATAAAATCGAAAGCCTTAAATACTTATATTACAATGGAAATTTGCGGTCTTCTAATGAAACGACTCGGTTTCGTGTCCCACATATCAAAAAGAGGGAGATTAATAGTCAAGGCAGAAACTATACCTAAACTATTCAGCGAGGTTTATGATAAAGAGCAAAAGCCTATAGGAAAGGTAATCGATATCTTAGGACCTGTCAGCTCACCTTTTGTAGCAGTTAAGCCTTATGATAAAGCTGATTTGGAAAAATTTAAAGAAGCAGAGCTTTTCTTGAAATGACAACATTTGATTATTCTGTTCGCACATGCGATCTTTGTGGTTCTAGTGATATCATTATAAATAAGGATGAAGGTTCCCTTGTTTGTAAACAATGCGGGAATGTAATAAAACAAAACATGATAGACCTAGGTAGAGAATGGAGAATCTTCTTTGGAGATAGTGATGATGTAGGTACGAGAACTGGTGCACCTATTAAATTTGCTATCCATGATAAAGGTATAACTACTGATGTAAAGCTGGTTTCAAAAGATAAATCTAATAGAGTAGCTTTAGAAAGAGCATTGCTTTTTTCAAAATATCAAAAGAGAATAAGAGTGAGCAATTCGAATGAGAGGAACATGTATATAGCATTCATAATGTTAGATGAAATTTCGAAGAAATTAAACTTGCCTGAAAGAGTTAGGGAAACAGCGGCATTCATATATAGAAAAGCTATTAGCTCAATGAATAGTAAAGGTAAATCAATTAAAGGACTTTTAGCAGTCTCAATATATGCTGCATCAAAAATATGCGATTACCCTGTTGGACTTAAGAATATATTGGAAACATTCAATGTAAAAAGCAGGACGTTCTCTAAGTATTATCAAATAGTTACAGAATTCTTGCCGAAAGAGACAAATGCTAAAATGAAAACAAATACAAGCATTAATCACATACCCGATATTGTCAGGAAACTAGGTTTAGGAAGTGAAGTTGAGGTCACATCTAAGAATATTTTAGAAAAAGCTTTGTCAAGTGGATTCATAGCAGGAAAGTCACCATTAAGCCTTGCTGCTGCAGCAGTTTATATTGCATGCTCTTTAACTGATAACAAAAGAACGCAAAGACAGATTGCAGAAGCTACAGGTGTAACTGAAGTTACAATTAGAAATAGAAGCAAAGAACTTATTAGAAGCTTAGACATTAATATAGAGTTGTGAAAAAGAAGATTAACAAGGAAGAACTCAAACAAAAGATTTTAGAAACTATTAGAAAAAGGAAAGAAGGAATAAGGAGAAAAGATCTATGGAAGACTTCGAAAATTAAAAGTGAAATAGGTACTAAAGCTCTTCTGGAATTGATAAAAAATGGTAAGATAATACAAACTGAAGAATACATTGATGGAAAAAAGGTTCAATATTTGAGATTACCAATGAAAAAGCTTAAAATGATACCGATTGAATCCGTAAAAGATCTACCATGCATACCTTGTAATGATTATGGATTTTGTAGCGAAACGGGTAATCTAACACCTATAAATTGCAAGAAATTAGATGAATGGCTTGAATATAGCTAATGGATATAGAAACGAAAATAGATTTAATAAAAAGGCCGCCAACTGAGGAAATAATTCAAGAAGATGATTTAAGGGAACTTTTATCCACAAACGATAAACCCTCTCATTATATAGGTTTTGAAATATCTGGATTATTGCATTTAGGCACACTCATAATTTGTGGAGATAAAATAAACGATTTATGTGAGGCTGGTATTAACTGCACTGTTTATTTAGCTGATTGGCACAGCTTTATAAATAAAAAATTAGGAGGAAATTGGGATAGTATAATCAAAGCTTCAAAATATTATGAAAAAGCCTTTAGATTTTATTGCCCAAAGGCTAATATTCTTCTAGGTAGTAAGTTCTACGAAGGTAATGATGAATATTGGAAAGACGTGATGAGATTTGCTTCACAAATAACTTATGCGAGAACTGTTAGGACATTAACTATAATGGGAAGAAGTGAGAAAGAAGAACTTTCAATGGCTCAATACTTCTATCCAATAATGCAAGCTGTAGATGTAAAGCATATAGGAAAAGATATTGCTCATGGTGGAATGGATCAGAGAAAAATACATGTGCTATGCAGAGAGGTTTTTCCGAAACTAGGATGGAAGAAACCAATAGCTATTCATCATCATCTTTTACCAGGTCTAGCAGAACCACCTAAAATCAATACAAAAGACAAAATGGAAATGGTCGTAGCTGTAAAAATGAGCAAATCTAAGCCTTGGACTGCGATTTATATACACGATAGTGAAGAAGAAATAAGAAAGAAATTAAGAAAAGCTTGGTGCCCTGAAAGGCAAGTTGAAATGAATCCAGTATTGGAGATAGCTAAATACATTGTATTCAGAAGAAAAGAAAGCCTAATTATAGAAAGAGAGAGCAAGTATGGAGGAACTATCGAAATTAACTCTTATAAAGAATTAGAAGAAAAGTACTCTAAGGGGGAAATTCATCCTTTAGATCTAAAGGAAGCAATTGCTAGAGAGTTAAATTTAATTCTTGAACCAATAAGGAAGTATTTTGAAATACCTGAAAATAAGGAACTAGTAGATACGATCAAAAAATTTGAAATAACTAGGTAGATTTAAGCAGTTTATCTAATAATAAATAACCATGTTGAATAACGCCGAAAGATCCTTTCATGCATTCTTTTTCCGAAAACTTCTTCAACGAATCCGCTCTATTACTCGGATTATAGAAAATGAAAGGAACAGGAGAATCACTATGTGCTTTTAATTCAGGAGGAGTCGAGTGATCGCAAGTAACTAATATTGCTGTTTTGTTTAGATCTAAATTTTCAAGTAAGGGTTTGAAAAAAGAATTATCTATTGATTCAATAGCTTTTAATTTTCCATTAAAATCTCCATCGTGCCCAGGTTCGTCGGCACCCTTTAAATGTACAAATACGAAATCATAGTTTTCTAGTTGCTTAATAACGAGCTCAGCTTTTTCTTTATAAGATAATCCATAGCTCCAAACATAATCCATTCCAAGAAGTCTTGCAATACCTAACTCAACAGGCATATCTGCAATGCAAATAGGGTGAAAACCATATTTGTTGCTAAAATTCTGAACTTTTGGAATATTTGAACCTGCATCACGCAATAATATAGCATTAGCTTCTAGCTTTCCACTTATTTTTCTTTTAATGTTTATTTCACTATTGCTCAATATCCTCTTTGATTCTAAGAAAAAAATATTAACGAGTTCTGCAGCTTCTAACGAATCTTCTGATAAAGGTTTGCAGAGTTCTATTTCTTTTTTTGGTTCAGTCATCGCATGCGTAACATCTCCAATTCTAACATATGCAGGATCAATATTTGTAATTTTAGATGCAAGCGGTCTATCTTTTTTCTTTATAACTAAAACACATCGATGACCTATCGTATGAACAAGTTCATATTTATAGCCTTTAATATCTTTTAGATTGGATCGGACTTCTTCAATAAGAATTTTAGCTTCCGAATCGCTTAAGCTCCTTCCAACTCTACGATCAATAACTTCATTATCTCTTACAGTAGCGAAATTACCTCTCAATGCAAGATCTCCTTCTTCAAAATTTATACCCGCGCCTAGAGCTTCAAGAACACCCCTAGCTATTTTCAATTCTTTAGGATTATAACCTAGCATGGATAAAGTAGCAGCATCGCTCTCTGGAGCAATTCCCTTCTCTATAGGATATACTATCCCTCCTTTGGATAGAGAAGCTAATTTTGCTAAGTTTGATGTATTAGCTATATCTAAAACAGTTTTATCATATTCAATACCGTCTGAAGCACCGTCTAGAATAATATAAATAAGCTTACCAAGCATAAAGTTTCATCTCATCAAAATTTATAAGTTTATTTACTTTTAAGAAGTAGTTTAAAAGGTGAATGAGTATTGGATTTAATAAAATTATACTTCCAAGATATGTTTATACAGGTCCAGGTATAATAAAAGAGCTTCCTATAGTTTTGAATTCTTTAGCAGTATCAAAAGCTAGAGTGATGCTCATAAGCGGTTCAAATGAAACACAAAAAATTTCTCAAGATTCAATTAAGCCTGTTTTAGAAAGAGAAGGGTTGGAAGTCGATTCAATTTTCATTAAAGATATGAAGGATTTTGTCGAAAATATTCATGAACACATACATAAAATTAAAGAATCAGACCCTAGAATCATCTTGGGAATCGGTGGTGGAAAAGCGATAGATTCAGCGAAACTTTTAGCCTCGATTTCCAATAAGCGCTTCATGAGCATACCTACGAATGCCTCTCATGACGGTGTATCTTCCCCTGTGATATCTTTTGTATTGAGCCTCTATCTCAGAAGTAAATATGATCTGAAAATAGAATTAAAAGCACCTGTAGCAATCCTTGCTGATTTAAACTTCATAATGAAATGCCCTAAAAAGAGCTTAATAGCAGGTGTAGGCGATTTGATAGCCAAAAAAATCGCTGTAAAAGACTGGCAACTAGCACATATGCTAAGAGGAGAAGAATACAGCGAATATGCCGCATCTATGGCTCTTATGAGTGCAAAACTTATTGAAGATAATATTTCAGAAATATCAAAATTTGATGAAAAAGCATTTTCCATTGTTTTAAAAGCTTTAATAGGAAGCGGAATAGGAATAAGCGTAGCAGGATCTTCTAGGCCAGCAAGCGGTTCAGAACATCTATTCAGCCATGCTTTAGATATTCTAGCAGAGAAGTATGGTTTTAAAAATGAATTGCATGGTTTGCAATGCGGTCTTGGAACGATTATAATGAGCCAACTACATGGAATGAATTATAAAAAAGTTAAACAACTGCTTAAAAAAATAAATGCGCCTACAAATAGCGAGGAAATAGGAATTGAAAAAGAATATCTTATTAAGGCTGTTATGCTGAGTAATAAAATAAGAAAAGATAGATATACTATACTAGGTGAATCAGATATAAGTTATAATACAGCAGAAAAATTACTTAAAAGAGTAGAAGTTATTTAAAACGTATAGGAAACAAGTAAATAAGTAATTTTAAGAAATCAATTGCTTCATTAATATTAAATTTTGATTTACCTTTTCTTCTATTTATAAATTTTATTGGTACCTCTTTTATTTTAAAATTTAGTTTGTTAATATAAAAGATTGTTTCCAATTGAAAGTTGAATTTTTCACTTTTTACAATTTTTATAACACTCTTAATTATATTTCTCTTATAAGCTCTATAACCTGAGGTCACATCAGAACAATTTATGTTGAGAAGAATTTTAGCAAGCAGATTCGCAATATAATGCGTTAAATATCTATAAACATTCCAACCGATTATTTGAGCACCATTTACATGCCTACTACCAATTACAACATCCGCATCCTCTATTTCTTTCAAAAATCTTTCAATATCTGAAGGATCATGACTTAAGTCTGCATCCATAGTAATAATGAAATCACAAGTTGCTTTCTTTATACCTTCCTTATATGCACTGCCGATTCCTTGCTTAAAACCTCTTTCTATTAATAAAACACGCGAATCTTTTCTCATATAATCATTGATGACTTCAATCGTACCATCCTTACTGCCATCATCTACTATGATTATTTGAGCAACACAGTTTTTTTGCAATAAACGAGGAAGCAAGATCAATATATTATCTTTTTCATTGTAGGTAGGTATTATAACTGAAACCTTTTTATTCATTGCATATGAGGTTTAACATAAACATAGATATACATATAAGAAGAAGGAATTGTATACTTTACATTAGGAATAGTTTTTTCAATTTTAGGCGGTTTAATTAAACTTGTAAAGAAATTATAGAAAAACTTATCAAATGGAGAAGGAATTAAAATAGATAAGTTTTTTATATCAATTTCATTTAATAATCTATATTTGGTAATTAAATAGAGATATAACAAAATCGATGATATAATGAATAGAATTAGTAATGGCAAACTTAGATTAATTCTATAAATATTAAGTAGGAGCATCGGAGAAAAGAGAAGAAGAGAAACTAAAGCAGTTTTTATGTGAAAACTCGCATTGTAAGCAGATCTTTCCCTCTTATAAAACCAGCTTGAAATAAATAAAAAACTTAATATGAATAAAGATGCTCTTCCGAAAGCAGCTCCGTTAATACCATAATTCTGATAGAATAATTGTGTTAGCGCTGTTCCTATTGCTATAGCAACAATGTTTGAATACATGATTATTTTGGATTTATCTAATGCCAATAAAGCTGAAGTGAGGGAAGCTATAGGAAAGGTAATTCCTATTGCAAGAGTTACGATGAAGAAGATAAACCACCCTTCAGTATACTTAATTCCTGCAAAAACACTCATTATGGGTTCAGCTAGCATAGCAATAGCAATAATAAAAGGAGACAACGCGGTGCATATTACTCGAATTGTTGAATTCACCGTTTCTAAAAACAATTGTTTATTTTCAGATAAAATATAAGAGAAGTGCGGCAATAAGGCATTTGATATTAATTGAGGTAAATTCATTAAAATTAAGCTTGCAGTTATTGCAGTACCATAAATTGCATAATTTTCTAAGCCCGCGTTATATAAAACTAAGTATCTATCTATATACAAATAAAGATATGTAATTAAAGATGATATATAGATCGGTAGTGAAAATAAAATAGACTTTCTCACTAACGAAAATACTTCTTTATCTTTATTATATTTTTTAAAAATAATATCCTTAGAGAAAACAAGAAATGAAATCAATCCTAGACTATCGCCTAAAATCCATATTTGTAAAACCATATTAACATTACTATAAAATAATATCACAACTACGGATAATAAAAAGCGTGAAGCTGAAGCGAGAGAAAAAGAGAAAACAGCTTTCTTAAATTCAAAAAATCCTAAAAGTATTCCATAAAAGAAAAATAGCAAACAATTAATGGCACCATCGATGCTTATCAGCAAAATGTATTGATAGGATAAATTGAAAGGTAGAAATATTAGGTAGGCAACCAAATAACCGATTCCTAAGCTAATAATGGAGCATAAAAGGCCAAGGTAGACAATTAATTTCCCGAAGTGTTTGGCTTGATATACTTTATTTGAACCAAGTAAATCTGCAATATATTTTGCTGCTGTATAGTTATAAGCTAAAGTAAAGATTGTAGTAAATCCATTAATCAATACGCTAGCCATTAAAAGCAAACTCATATCGAATTTAGCTAAGAATCTTGCTGCTACTGCTAGATATACAATACCAGTTAAGTTGAGGATTATAAATTGAAGTAACACTAACGAAGAAGCCTTCAAAGCATTGTTCCAATTGTTATTCAGGCTATAGCTAATACTCATTAAATTACTCATGTATCTTATTCTTCGTTAGATTTAAATTTTCATCATTCAACTTAAAACAAAACACGTTTGTAATTTTTAATTAAATAAGCTTAAATAGCTCTAAGAAAAAATTTTGGAACTTTTATCAATGATGATGAAAAATGGTATAGTGGATTTGAGTGTCTGGCTTCTATCCTAATCCATCCATTCTTTATTCCTTTAAATAAATCTTCCTCAGAGATCGTATTTACTAAAATGTAATTAATGCCATTTCCGATTTCTTTAAGCAAATGTGCATCGCTCCCTGCAGTAATAGGTTTTTTTAGGGTCTCAGCAAGCTTAATAGCTTTAGAATTAGATATACTGAACGCTCTACAATTAAACCCTTCAATCGCACTAACTTTCTTTTCAACGATTTTAATGAAATCGTCGCTTAAATGATGTCTTACGTAAGGATGAGGTAATATTGTTAACCATTGATTTGAATATGCGATATCAATAATTTCATAGAAATTGTAATTTTTCAACTCCTCATCTATTCCAAGTATTATTAGATCCCCTGCATCTGTTTTAAGTTCAATTCCAGTTATTACCAAAATATTATACTGCTTTGAAAGTTTCTTGGCTTCTAAAGAACCCTTAATAGTATCGTGGTCTGTCACCGAAATCGCATTGATACCTTTTTTAAGAGCAGTTTTAATTATCTCGAGTGGCTTATTCAAAGAATCAAAAGAGTAATAAGAATGAATATGATAATCAAAGGTTATTAGCATACTAAAGGTTAAAACTATCTTTAGATTTATAATTGTTAATGAAACTATTCGAATACGAGGCTAAAGAAATATTTAAAAAGTTTGGTATAAAAGTGCCAGAATACGGTTTGGCTAGCAATGTTGAAGAGGCAAAAAATATTGCAAAATCATTAGGCTATCCTGTAGTAATTAAGGCGCAAGTGCTTGTTGGAGGGAGAGGAAAAGCTGGAGGGATACAATTTGCTAAAGATGAACAGGAATTAATTGAAAAAACGAGATACGTATTGAATTTAGAAATAAAAGGAAATAAAGTAGAGAATGTCATAATTTCTAAGCTAGTTGAAATAAAAAAAGAAATGTATATAGCAATAATTGTTGATAGAAGTAACAAGGCTCCCTTAATTTTGGCTTCAAAAGAAGGAGGAATAGATATAGAAGAAATAGCAAAGGCTGATCCTTCTAAGATTCTTAGATTGAAAATAGATCCCTTCTTAGGAGTAAGGGAGTATCATTTAAGAAGATTGGAAAAATTCTTCGAAACTAAAGAAATATCTAGCATAGTTCTTTCAATGTTCGAAATATTTAAAAAATATGATTGTGAATTAGTAGAAATAAATCCCTTAGCTTTAAGCGATAAAAACGAACTAGTAGCTGTAGATGCGAAAATTATAATCGATGATTCTGCGCTTTTTAGACAAAAAGAATTCAAGAGCAGAACAGAAAAGGAATTGAATGAATTCGAACAAAAAGCTTTAGAAATAGGTTTCAATTATGTCGAAAGCGATGGAGATATTGGTATTATAAGTAATGGAGCTGGCTTAACAATGGCAACTATGGATATAGTACAAATATACGGAGGTAAACCTGCGAATTTCCTCGATATAGGAGGAGGAGCTAGCGCAGATGTTGTATATAACGCTTTAATGCTTCAACTCAAACATCCAAGAACAAAAGGTATTCTAATAAATATAATGGGTGGAATAACTAGATGCGATGAAGTTGCAAAGGGTATAATCCGTGCATTGAAAGAATACAAAACTGATAAAAAAATAAGTATAAGAATCATGGGTACAAATGAGGAAGAGGGAAGAGCTTTGCTTGCAAAAGAAGGAATAAAACTGCATGATAGCATGGAAAGCGCCGCAAAAGAAATAGTTGAATTAACACGTTAACATGGCAATATTAGTTAATTCGAATACCAAAGTTTTAGTTCAAGGAATAACTGGCAAACAAGGATCTTTTCATACAAAGCTCATGTTAGATTACGGCACAAAAGTACTTGCAGGAGTCACCCCAGGAAAAGGAGGCCAAACTGTGCATGGTATTCCAGTATATGATACAGTTGATGAAGCTATGAAAGAACATCCTGAGATAAATACCTCTATAGTTTTTGTTCCTGCACAATTTGCAACCGAAGCTATCTTCGAAGCAATTAATGCTGGAATTAAATTAATCGTTGTAATAACTGAGAGAATACCTATGCATGACGAAATAATGTTTGTGAATTATGCAAGAGCAAAAGGTGCAACGATAATTGGTCCAAATTGTCCGGGAATAATATCTCCACCTTATTCAAAAGTAGGTATAATGCCAGGCCATGTATTTAAACCGGGTAGAATAGGGATAATTTCAAGAAGCGGAACATTAACTTATGAGGTAGCTTATCGCCTATCACAAAGAGGGCTAGGGATAAGCACAGCTGTAGGAATAGGAGGAGATGCAATAATAGGAACTGACTTCATTGAGATATATTCATTGTTTATGGAAGATAAAGATACAGATGCTATAGTTTTAATAGGAGAAATAGGAGGAGATCTTGAAGAAAGATTTGCACAATATTATTCTCAATTGAAAAATAAAAAACCAGTCGTAGCATTCATAGCTGGGAAATCAGCACCTGAAGGAAAAAGGATGGGGCATGCGGGCGCAATAATATCGATGGGAATGGGAAGCGCTCAATCAAAAATCGAAAGTTTCAAAAGGGCTAATATTTATGTTGCAGATTTTCTTAGTGATATCCCTAATATACTGGAGAAACTTGTTTAAGCTTTTTTTGAAATAAACAATAATTCTTATTAGTGACAAATTATCAGAGCGCATTAGGAGTAGATATAGATCCTTCAGGTCTTAAAGACTTGAATCGTTTATACTCGATTGCGCTCGTTAAAGGAGAAGAAGTAGTTTTTACAGCAGAAAAAATAACATACAAGGAATTATTAAGATATACACGAAAGTTTAAGCCTGATATATTAGCTACTGACAATGTTTTTGAATTAGCAAAGGATGAAATAGAAATAAAAAAGCTCGCATTTCTTTTGCCTGATAAAACGATACTGGTTCAAGTTACCGGAAATCCTTCAAATCCATTGGATACGTTAGTAAATATAGCTAAGACTAAAGGCATAGAAGTTAGCAATAAGCTTTCCCCTATAGAGACAGCGATATTGGCAGCTAAGCTAGCTCTAAAAGGAGAAGGATATAAGATAAAACTAAGAGAAGACGAAACTTTTATTTTGGTAACTAAAGCAACTGAACCTTCTGCAGGGGGGATGAGCTTAAATAGATATAAGCGCAGGATTTACACTAATATTCTGCATGCGATTTCTCATATCAAAAGCATTCTTACGAGTAATAATTTCCTATTTGACTTTTTCCCTTCCAAACATTCAAATGAAGGAGGAATATTCATAGTACAAGCACAGAGAGAAATAGTTAAGCGATATATTAAACCTTATGAAGGATACGGAATTAGAATTAGAATTTTACCCGTTGTTAGAAATAGAATAATAACTAAAGAAGAAATTAGGAATATTTCAAGACCTTTGATTGTTGGATATGATCCTGGAATCACTGTAGGAATATGTGCAATGGATTTAAAGGGAAATATTTTGCTGCTTGAAAGTCTAAGATATGCAGGATTGGATGAAATCAGAGAAAAGATTGCAAGAATAGGAAATCCTGTAATAATAGCTACAGATAAGGCAACGATTTCTGCTATGATAAATAAGCTTGCAGCAACATTTAATGCAGAAATTTGGAAACCTCAAAGGGATTTATCGATTGAAGAAAAGAAGAGCATTGCAAGAGATTTCATCGAAGAAATAAAATATGAAGAAATAAAATTAGATACTCACAAAAGAGATTCTTTGGCAGCGGCAATTCTTGCTTTCAGAAAATATTATCCAATTTATCAATCGATCGAAAGAGAATTGAAAGAAAGAAATATTGAGCACATCAACCCTCAAACAGTATTCGAGAAAGTAATAAAAACAAAGAGAAATATCAAGGAAATAATTAACGAAATAAAAGAAATGAGTGAAAAAAGCGAAGAAGTTATCCTACAGGAACCAAAGCAAGAAGTATGGAAAAACGAAGTAGATAAAATCAAAAAGCAATTGGAAGAAACTAAAAGATTACTAAAGGCACTTCAAAGCATTATAGATGAGAAAAACCAAAAAATCTCTGAACTTAGCGAAAAAATAGAAAGATTGAAAAATGAGGAAAGGCTAAAAATCAAAGCAAGCAATGAAATTGTAGTATTAAAACAAAAAGTAGATGCTTTAACAGAGGAAAATAAAAGACTGTTGAAAGAAATTGAAAAACATAAGGAAGAATTAAATAACATCTACAAAGCATTTGAAATGCTCTACATGAATAAGGCTGAAATTCTAAAAAAGGAAAGTATAGAAGAAATTCAAGAGTCAAATAACAAAGATATAAGATGCTTTGATTCAATCCCAAGATTAGAAGTCAAAGAACTTAACCTCTTAATTAAGAGCAAATTGAAAGCGATAATTTACAGGGATAAAGCTGATGAGTTTAGCTTAAATTATTTAGAGAAGAATGACATTTTTGTAATTAAGTTAGATGAGCTTCCTTATATTGAAATCGACAAATTCATCATTGTAGATAAAGCAGCTTTACAAAACTTAATAACTTTGAAGAAAAAAGCGCGCAAAGAAGTTAATAAAGAAGAAAGGGAGAAGATAGCTAAGCTATTTGAAGAATACAGAAAGTTGAAGATTTAAACCCCTAATCTTTAGGTATTGTATGAAGTATGTTTACACAAATGACTGGGAAAATTTCAAAAAGGCACTGGATCTAAAAAAAGAGAGAGTTGTTTTCTATAATATAGATAAAAACAAAAGAACAATTCAAGTAAAATTTATAGCAGATGGCATAGTATATGTGTATTCCAGCAAACCTGATGAATTTCCTTTCGAATGTGGTATCATAGAAGAAGTTCCCGAAGAAATAACCAAATTAACCAAAGCAGAAGTTATTCGAAACAACATTTTCGGAAAAGAAATAACCTATTTAATTGGTGCACAAAAAATTAGAGGTTTCAATATGTGGTGCATCTATAGTGATTTCTCAAGAACTATCAAGGAAGAACTGAATAAAATATTCAGCGATTACATATTAATTGAAGGTGATATCAAGGAATCAGACTAAAACAGAAGGAGGTACGCTGATATATAAGATATTGTTTCCACGAACCAAAATTTTTCCATATTTAATTTTTGTCTCACCATTACTGTTTAATTCCTCAGCTTCATCTAAGATCAGATTCATATTTTGGTCAGCACTTATTAAAATCCCCCTATATTGAGTATTGTCCTTCAAATAGACAGTTATCGTGTCATTAATACACCTAAACATTAATTTTAACGGAGTAAGTTGCTCGCTTGAAGATAGTTTTGTTGCCATTCTACAATAAAAAGGCAATATTACATATAAACTTAAGCAAAAATACTCTTTTATATCGATTTTTAATTATAGTGTGATGAAAGAAAAAGGTATATCATTAAGAGATGTTGAAGGAATAGGTCCTGCTACAGAAGCTAAATTAAAGGAGGCTGGTTATCTAACAGTTGAATCATTAGCTTTTGCTTCTGCAAAAGAAATTGAGGAAGCTACTGGATTGAGTTATGAAAAAGCTTTAGAAATTACAGAAAATGCTAGAAAGCTACTAGGCATAGGCTTTATCACAGCAGAAGAATATTACAAGAAAAGACAGGATATAGGTTACATAACGACAGGAAGTAAGGCACTTGATAATTTGTTAGGTGGAGGAATAGAAACACAAGCTATCACCGAACTTATTGGAGAATTTGGTACAGGAAAAACTCAACTTTGCCATCAACTTGCTGTTAATGTTCAACTGCCAAAAGATAAAGGAGGATTGGGAGCAAATGCTGTTTACATAGATACTGAAGGAACTTTTAGACCTGAAAGAATTATTCAAATCGCTAACTATATGAAATTAGATCCTGCAGAAACTTTAAAAAGAATATACTACACAAGAGCATATAATAGCGACCATCAAATATTAATCGTTGAAGAATTGATTGAGAAAATGCCAAAATTCAATGCAAGACTTGTGATAATTGATAGCATAGTAAGTCATTTTAGAAGTGAATATCCAGGAAGAGAAAATCTTGTTGTGAGACAACAAAGACTTAATAAACATATTCATGATCTACATAGAATTGCCAACCTTTACAATGCAGCAATAGTGGTAACTAACCAAATAGTCGCTGCACCCGATGTGTTTTTTGGGAATCCAAACAGGCCCGTTGGAGGAAATATCGTGGCTCATGGTTGTACATATCGTTTGATGCTAAGGAAAGGTAGAGAAAATCAAAGAATCGTGAAGATATTTGATTCTCCAATACATCCTGAGAGTGAAACAGTATTTCTAATTCACGAAGGAGGAATAAAAGACGTAGAAGGCTAAGCTTTTCTCCTTAGGAAAAAGAAATTAATTATTAGCAATAGTATTGTGAGTACTACAAGAAATATTAACAATATTTCTCCATATTTTCCGAAGCTACCTGCAATAGGTATGAAGAATATTGTTATTACAAAAGCTCCTGAAGTTTCGATATTAGGAAAGTAAAGAAGAAGGGCTAAAAATAATGCTAAAAAGCCTATTAAAATTAACAAAAAACCTAAAAGAAATAACTTGTCCACCATATCAATGCAAGGAAAGTTATAGCTACTATAATTCCTACTATTAACAACGCATATGCAAGTTTCTTATTCGACGCTATAACTATAGGCAAAGGTCCTATTAGAACAAAGATCCCACCTTCCGTCTTTGAATAAGGTTGTTCTTTTCTTTTAAGGAATGCGTAAAATAACAATATCAAGAACCCAACAAAGATCAATAATACTGCCAAAAGGAAAACTAATCCGCCTAAGCTGATTAATGATAGGTAGCTCATACAATCATATATTTCCTAATCTCTCCTCAAAAATTTTATTTACTTTTTCATATTCCTCCATATTTCCTAAATCATAATACTCGCCTTTCATATGATATACAAAAACATTTCTCTTTGAAGCGATTAGAAGCTTAGCTAATTCATTCATTTGCATAATATCGCTTTTTAAATAATCAAAAATTACAGGTTCAGCTACATAGATGCCTGAATTGATCCTTATCATCAAGCTAGGTTTTTCAGTCCATTCAGTTAATCTTCCTTCTTTATCATTGGTTATTACCCCATATTTGATAGGCAAGGATATTTCAGTAGTTGCAATAGTTAGATCAGATTTTTTGCTTTTATGATATGTTATCATGTCTTTTAAATCGAAATTTGAAAGAACATCAGAATAGCATATTATAAACGTATCCTTCATCCTATCTTTTAGAACGCTAAGTTGGCCTGCAGTTCCTAGTGGTTTAGAATAAATAAATTCGATGTTAGAGTATTTGTCCTTCAAATATAGCTCAATTAATCTACCAAAATCTGAAAGTATAATTTTAATAGTTTTGATATCATTTTTTAAGAACCAATCAATTATATGTTCAATTATTGACCTATCGCCTAATCTCAATAAAGGTTTAGGCAGTGTATAGCTAAGAGGTTTCATTCTTCTCCCGATCCCTGCTGCTAAAATTACGGCTTCCATATTTTTATTCAACTATAATCCATAATATTGTTGAAAATATTGGTCATAAGAAGATACAACGTAGATGAAATAAATAACATAGCAAAAAAGATAGAAATTATACCTACAGGCTCTGCTTCACTAGATAAGTTACTTGAAGGAGGATTTAGAAATTATTCAATTGTGGAAATTTATGGAGCTTCAGGTTCAGGAAAGACTAGATTAATTCATCAATTGCTTTTAACTGCATCGATCAAACTAGTTAGTGAAAACGTTTATTTAATCGATAATGAAGGGAGTTTTAGACCCAATGTATTGGAGGATATAGGTAGTAGATTTTCACAATTCAACAAAGATCTTTTAAATAGAATTTATATCTCAAGACCAATAACAGTTGAACAGTTCATCGAGGCATTACAATACCTCGAAGCTTTAAAAGCAAAGTTTATAGCGATAGATACGCTGGTCACACATTTACGCCATCTAACGATGAAAGAATACACTTCATATTTGAAAGAGATTCTACTTAAATTACGATCCTTAGCAAATAATGGTTCATTTATAATATTTACTAATCAAGTGACTACAAAAGAAAATGCTTTATTACCGGTAGGAAGTAAAATGATAGATTATGTTGTCGATTATAAATTAAATCTTGAAAGAATTGAAAATAGAATAAAATGCACAATAGAGAAACCTCTTCCAAAAAGAAGCGAAACGTTCAGAATCACAAGTAAAGGGTTTATAGGTTACAGCGAAAGAATTAAATATGAAATATAATTTAAGGGATGTTCTCATTGAAGTATTGAAAAACAAAAAGTTAGATTCTGAATTTTTGAATAACTTAAAAAAAGATAACGCATTAAGCTTAGAAGAAAAGGGCTATTTAGCATTTATTGAAGGACTTTTAAATTATTGGAAAGACCCGAATTATAGAATTTTTAAAAATAGCCTCTATAAAATAGTCCTCATTGATAAGAACTATGAGAAACTCAGGTATTTAATGGAAATTAGATTTTATGATGATCCATGGATAGTCGGTTTCAAGAAGGCATTAAGAGATGCGATTGAATTCTTAACCCCAAATACCGATAGCATTGATTATAGTAGCAGTAAACCCGTAGAAAAAAATCCACCCTAAAATATATACGCCTATACCATGTGTCGTTGGAGGATCAGCTTTATTTTTCAATACAACGCTTCGCATATAACTATTTGATAATAAATAGAATAAGATAACTAAGATAATTGAAAATGTGCCTAGTTGAGGCGGAATTAAACCGCTTAATATACCTGCTAATGAACCGAATAAGAAACGTAAATAGTATAGTTTATCTAAAGTTTTATCATCTAATCTCTCTTGTGTCTTAGGAGATGGCTTTTTCGAAGACATCGTTAAACACTCTTGATATCTTATCGCTAGTGAAATCTATAAAGAATATGTTAATATATTCTTTTTTATCGAAGGCTTATTTAACTAACCTAGGGTTAATACTAAGACTGAGAAAAGAAGATCAAGATTATTTATTATTAATAGATCCTGAAGGTTGGTTTTTCCTTACAAAATATTTGCCAGAAGAAACTATTTCGAACGAATTCATAAGAATGATTAGAAAAATGTTAGAGGGTAAAAAAATTATAGACATCGCAACTCCATACTTTGATCGCTACATAAGAATTGATTTTGAAAATGATCTTTCGCTGCATATTGAGTTTATGCGTGGAGGAAATATAGTTTTAACAGAAAAAGGAATTGTTAAAACAGATTACAAACTTGATAGAAAAAGATTTAAAGTTAACTCACAGTATACTTTGCCTACATTAAATAAATACAATCCTTATGAACTCAACATTGAAGATATAATTACTGAATTGTTAAGTTCGAAAGGTAATTTAATAGCGTCTTTATGGAAAATCTTAGGTATACCGCCAGAAATATCAAATGAAGCTTGTTATGAATTAAACATAGATAAAAATCTATTGCCAAAAAATTTTGAAAAAGAAAAACTTACAATTCTTCTTAACAAGATTAAAGAATTGATAGATAATTATTTAAAGAGTTCGAACCCTATAATAGTGCTTGATTCTAATCAACAATACGAGACTGTACTTAATAACGATTTAAAAATTTTTAGCGAATACAATAAAATCTTTTTTGAAAACTTTAACAAAGCTATAGAAGAATACTTTTTAAAATATAAAGAATATAAGATAAAACATGAAGAAATGAAGGAAAAAGAAAAAGTATTTGAGAAAAAAGTCAAATTGATTGAAGAATTAAAATCTACAATAAATTCTTTAAACGAAGAAAACAAAAAAATTAAAGAATTCATAGATTATTTAAACTCAAATTATGATCTTTATGATAATATATTCAAAAAGATTCAAGAAAAAATTAATAATAAAGATTGGGAGAGTGTAAAAGAGATAATAAATAACGAGCTTAGAATTAAACTCCCAATCGATGAAATAGATTTGAAGTCTAAAAAGATAAGACTAAACTATAAGGAAACATCGATTTATTTAGATTTATTAAAAAATTTATATGAAAATATTAATGAGTTATATAGTAAAATCAAAGAGAACAAACGAAAAATAAATAAAATTGAGAATAAATTAATTGAACTGAAAGAAACAGAAGAAATAAAAGAAAGTAAAGTAATAAAATTGAAAGAAATCACAAGAAAGTATTGGTATGAAAATTATCTATGGTTTATCACAACTTCTGGAATTCTTGCTGTTGCTGGCAGAGATAGTTCGCAAAATGAATCGCTTATAAAGAAAAGGATCGAAGAAGAAGATCTAGTGTTTCATGCTGATATTCATGGTTCACCTTTTTTATTATTGAAAGCTAAAGGTAAGAATGTAAGCGATAAAGATATATTTGAAGCTGCTCAATTTGTAGCTTCTTATTCAAGTGCTTGGAAGGGAGGTCTCAGAGCAGTTGATGTATACTGGGTAAAGCCTGAACAGGTTTCTAAACAAGCTCCCTCGGGAACATATTTGCCCAAGGGATCGTTTATGATTTATGGAAAAAAGAATTACGTTAAAAATGTTCCATTAGAGCTAGCTATCGTCATAGATGAAAATAAAAATCTTATAATATTACCTTCGGCGCGTGTAGAGGAAAGACAAAAGATAATTTTAGTACCAGGAATTATGGAAAAAGAAAAAGTTATAGAAAAAATTATGAAAATATTGAAAGAAGCGAACATTGAATTTGACGAAAAGCAAGCAAGAGAGTTTCTAAATAGAAACTTGCCAAAAGGAGGCTTTGATATATTGAAAAATACTTTCATGCTTACAAAAAATAAATAATTGCCTTGCGTAATATGCTTAGTATGGGAATGAAGAGTGAACGAGCGCCCCGGATTCTTGTCGGGGAAGTAATGAACGATAAACCTGTATGCGTCGATAAAAGCATAAATGTTTCAACCCTCGCTGAAATAATGAGCAAAAAGAATGTTGAAGCGGTGATCGTTGTAGAAGATGAGAAACCCATAGGTATAATAACTGAAAAAGACTTGCTTACTAAAGTTTTGGCTAAAAAGCTTAATCCAGAAGAAGTTAAGGCTGAAGACATAATGTCTACACCTGTTATAACTATTACTGCACAAGATGATATTTTAACTGCAATGAAAAAAATGCTATCTCATAATATCAGAAGATTGATTGTAGTAAACGAGCATAAGGTTATTGGTTTAATTAGTGTTTCTGACATTCTAAGAATTACACCATCTTTTATAGAAATCATGCAAGAAAAGTTAACTGTTAATCTAACCAAGGAGGAAACTATTGCTGGATATTGTGATGGATGTGGACAGTGGAGCGATTTTTTAGTTCTAGTTGACGATCAATACTTATGTGAAAATTGTAGGGAATGAGGAACAACAAAAAAGGTTGTAGTTATGTGATGAGAGTATATGAAGTGTGTGATCCAACGATAAAAGCCATGCCTCATGATGAACTCGTTACAAAAGCAAAATCTTTCATCAAAAGTAGAGGTTTAAGAAAGATAGCTGTGGTTGAAGGCGAATCTGATAGGATACTAGGTTGCGTTAGTCGTGAGAAATTAATCGAGTTATCTTCTATTCAAATGAATACTATTCTTTTGAAAGATTTATCAGAAGAAGTCAAATTCTATGCTACTTTATATGATGAAGTTAAATATGTTATGCAAATAATGCTGAAAGAAAGAGAAGACTGCATCCCTGCTGTAGAAAATAAAGAAAAATTACAATATGGAGGTTTGGTAACGAGCGAAACAATTCTGGATGCTATTACAAAATTAGGTAGCAAAAATCTCAATAGAACAGTTAAGGAGGTTATGGATAGAAACTTTCCTCATATAAAATCAAATGATACGATAAATAAGGCATGGAAAAAGATGATTGAAACAAAGCAAACAGGTTTAATTGTAGTAAATGATGATAAAAAGGTTATAGGCGTAATAACTCATCATGACCTTCTTTCCTCTAAAGTATCATGGCTTCCTTTAGCGTTGAAGTCTGAAAACGGTTCCCATGTACTATTTGTTTCTGATTTGATGAATAAGCATGTTCATTCAATTAAAGAAAATGTAACCATACTAGAAGCCGCAAAACAATTATTAAAATATAGAATAGGAAGATTGCCTGTTGTCGATGATGATGGTAACTTAATCGGTGTTATACATAGAAGAATTCTCTTAGAACTTTTATCTGATACTCTCTAATACTTTTAAGATCTAAATTTAAAAAGTTCATAAAACATAAGTGCATAGTAGATATGTTTGAGCCTGCTACGAAGAATATTTACGAAAGAATACTTTTGCAAAATTTCACTAACAGAGAGGTTTATGTAGTTACACCTAATGATACATTAGCATATGCAAGAAAAATCATGTTTAGAAATAACATTTCGAAACTAGTAGTTATTGAAGGAGAAAAAATTTTTGGAATCATTTCTTTAAGAGATATAGCAAACATTCTAACGAAATTAGGGAGCGAAATTGAAAGATCGTTAGATGAAATTTTGGTTAAAAATGTTGCTACACGAAATGTTATAACATTAGACGTTAATCGCAACGTCAGGGAAGCATGCAAGCTTATGCATGATAAGAAAATAGGTAGCATCTTAATTACAAAAGAAGAAAAGTTGGCTGGAATATTTACCCCTACTGATGCTTGTAAGGTGTATAGCGAAAATCCAATTCCTGGATTAAAAGTTAAAGATGTAATGAATAAGGATTTCGAAAAGATTAACAAAATATCTAGCATAAAAAAGATTATAGAGAAATTTAAAGGAGGAATAGACGTCTTAATCGTCGAGGATAATAAAAAGCCTATCGGCGTGATAACTCTTTCAAGTATTGCTTATTTAGAAGAAGATGAATTTCTAAAAGGTAATCTTAAATATATAAGAGGAACTTCAGAACATACTAAAGTAAGAGTAGATAAAACAGCAGCCGATATTATGTATGCAATAGATATTGCTATAAATGAAACAGATAGCGTATCTAAAGCAGTAAACTACTTACTTAGTTATGATATACCAGCTTTACCAGTAATAAATGAAATTGGAGAAATAGTAGGTCTCATTTCGAAAAGAGATATTGTAGCTTTGATTGCGAAATGACTAAAATAATAGTAGATGGAATGCTAGGTAATGTTGCTAAATGGCTTAGATTATTAGGAATCGATACATACTACGAAAGAGACTTAGAAGATGATAAATTGATAGAACTAGCAAGTAAATACAATGCGATTTTAATCACAGGAGATGAAGAATTAAGTTTTAAGGCGTTCAGAAAAAATATCAAAGTTATACTTTTAAAAAATAAACTTACAAAAAAATACATGATTAAAAAGGTACTATCTGAGTTGAATATAAATAAAAATAATCTGGAAATTGGTTCTAGGTGCATTCGTTGCAATAATTTACTTAAACCTATAGACAAAAATTTAATTTCTAATAAGTTACCTAAGAAGGTCATCGAGAATAACGATGAATTTTGGTATTGCGATAAATGCGATAAAATATACTGGTATGGTTCTCACTGGAGGAATATAGAAAAAGAACTTAATGAAATATTAGCATAGTATGGCTTATTCAATTCAAAAAGGAGCTTTTCTTGTTAGATTAGCTAGGAGTACTGTTGAAGAGTACTTACGAACAAATAAACTAAAGAAGATGAAAATTGATGATGAAAAATTACTTGAGAAAAAAGGAGTTTTTACTACGATAGAAACGTTTGAAAAAATAGGAGATAGAATTAACAGAGAACTAAGAGGGTGTATCGGATTTCCCCAACCTATATATGGGCTGGCTGAAGCTGTTATGAAATCAGCCTTGCTTGCTGCTTTTGAAGATCCAAGATTTCCTCCATTAGAAATTGATGAATTAAACAAGGTGACTTTTGAAGTTTCAATTCTCACAGAACCAAAGCTCCTAAATGTAGATAAAAAGGAAATTGTCAAGTACATCAAAGTAGGAAGAGACGGCTTAATAATTGAACATGGACTTAATAGCGGCCTACTCTTGCCTCAAGTTGCTGTTGAAAACGAATGGGATGAGGAAACATTCTTGTGCAATGCATGCTTAAAAGCAAACCTGCCACCTGATGCATGGCTATGGAAAAAAACAAAAATTTATGTTTTTCAAGCTGAAATATTCGGTGAACTTGAACCTAATGGAAAAATAATAAAAAAGGAAATACACAAAAGAATTGAAAAGAATTTACTTTAGTATAAACGGTATAGGATATGGACACGCTTCGAGAATATTGCAATTAATTAAATTATTTCTTAAAAAAGGATATGCTATATATGTTTCAACATACAATGAAGGTTATATTTATCTTTCTAACTATTTTAAAAATATTTTCAAAACCAATGGAATAAATTATTATTTTGATGAGGAAGGTAAGTTATCTTTTAAGAAGACAATAGTATATGGTCTTCCAAAATTTTTAATCATATTTCCATTGCACCTTGCTTTAGAAATAAGAAATTTAAAAGAGATTGATCCTGAATTGGTAATATCAGATAGTAGATTTTCAACCATACTAGCGAGTAAATTACTTAAGAAGAAAAGTTTCATAATAGTTAATCAACTTTACGTTGAAATACCGAGAATTGCACCGATGAATATTTTGTTAAGACATCTTAAACGATTATCAGAAAGAATATTTTTTGAACTATGGTTTTGGGCATGCAATAAATCTGATCTAATATTAATTCCTGATTTTGAACCACCATTCACGATATCTAGCAATACTTTAGCTGTTAAAAGCTCTAAAGATTTGAAAAAGATCAAATTCATAGGACCATTGATAAATGTTAATAACAATAGTACACAAAATAACTTTAATGCGATTCTAATAATGCCCTCAGGAACCATACAAGAAAGATTGATTGCCATTAAAAGAATTCTACAAAATATTCATCCTTTAATTAATTCAAATATAAAATTTAGAATATTAACAGGTTTACATAAAATAAAAAAGATAACAAATAAAAATATCGAAATTTTACCATGGATTGAAGAAGAGGAGTTGACGAATCTGATTTCCGAAGCTAAGCTTTTAATTTTGACTGGTGGGCATTCATCTATAATGAAAGCAATAGTTAATTCCAAGCCAATGCTATTTATTGTACCGAGAGCACATACCGAAAAACAAAAGAATGCTTTGAAAATTTCCCAGCTTGGTTGTGGCTTAATGTTATATTTGGATGAATTAAATCCCGAATTTTTAAAAAATTCAGTAAATGAAATGATTCAAAATATAAATCAATATATTTCTAATGTAAATAAAATAAAACAATATAATAAAAACATTGAGATTTTAAATATTATGAATATAAATTATGAGCAAAAGTGATTTAATTTGTTCTTTTTTCATACCTTCCCAAATATATTATATAAACGATACTAAAAATTTTAGTTTAATACCTATTAATAAAGGAGTAATTGGGTATATTAATAAAAGCGAAAACTTAGATCTTATAAATATTAAAGATATAAAAATACAATATGAGTTATATGAAATATTTAAAAGTCTATTTAAAAATACAAAATACGGCTTAATTATTTATAGTGAAGTACCTCTGTTATGGCAATTTAATATAATACACGCTATAATCGTAGGGTTTACTTTATTTTCTGAATTCCAAGAAAATAAGGAAATATTAATTGATAAAGTGATAACAAAATGCGTTGCAATGGCTGCAGAGTTTGAGATATTTGATCTACCTTTTATTGCATACAAGTATAAAAGAGGAATTATATATAATAGAGAGAATAAAACGATTGACAGCTTAAAAAAGATTGATGTAGATTATTTTGTTATTAAATATGATGAAGATAAATATAAACTTAAATCGCTTGAAAATATTATATTTAAGAAAGAAAAAATTAATAGCTTCCAATTAATTAATATTAATAAATATAAAGTTTTAACTGCAAAAAATGAAAATCTTAAAGATGCAGTAGAACTTTTAATCAGACAAAGTGACGCTGAGAAAATTTTAGTAGCGCGTTACTATACGGAAGGAATTAAGTTTTACATTCACAATTCTAAGCTTTAGACTTAAAACCGAGAGTTATTTATTTATTTTAAGCAAAAGAGATTATTTTGATGAGTTTACCTTATGCAGAGATTGTAAAAATTTATGATGAAATATCATCAACGACTAGTAGATTAGAGATCACAGATATTCTTGTTAGACTATTAAGAAAAACCAGCTTAGAGGAGGTTGATAAAGTCATATATTTAACCCAAGGTAAATTGTATCCAGATTACGTAGGTATAGAGCTCGGTGTTGCCGAAAAATTCATGGCAAGAGCTATTGCATTGGCATCAGGAGTTTCAACAGATAAAATTTTAGATATGTTAAAGAAAAAAGGAGATCTAGGGTTAGTAGCACAAGAAGTAATAAGCGGAAAAAAGCAAGCAGGTTTATTAGAATTCATTTCTGAGGCAAAGGAACAATTAACTGTTAAAGAAGTTTATGAAACATTAGATAAGGTTGCAAAAATTAGCGGCGAAGGTTCACAGGATTCGAAGGTAAGACTTTTAGCAGGCCTTTTAAAGAAAGCTACACCTAGTGAAGCAAAATATATTACGAGAACTGTACTCGGTACGTTGAGATTAGGTCTTGCTGATATGACGATACTTGATGCTATTGCAATAGCATATCTAGGTAGCAAAGATATGAGACCTTTAGTAGAGAGAGCATACAATGTTTCAGGGGATTTAGGTTACGTTGCGAAAGTAGCATTAGAAAAAGGTAAAGAAGGATTGAAGGAAGTCAAAATACGAATAGGTATTCCTATACGACCAATGCTTGCTGAAAGGGCGAGTTCAGAAAAAGAGATATTTGATAGACTTGATCAGGCATTTATGGTTGAATATAAATATGATGGTGAAAGAGTACAAATACATAAAGAAAAAGATAAATTCATTTTATTTTCAAGATCGTTAGAAAATATAACCCATCATTATCCTGATGTGATCGAACATATAAGAAACAATATTAACGCTGAAACAGCCATATTAGAAGGTGAAATTGTTGCAATACAAGAAAGTGGAGAAATGCTTCCTTTTCAAGAGTTGATGCATAGAAGAAGAAAATATGATATAGAAAAGGCAGCAGAGGAATATCCTACAGTCGTTTTCTTATTCGATATACTCTACTTAGACGGTCAAGAATTGATTGACTTACCTTTAAAAGAAAGAAGAGAAATTTTAGAGAAAGTTGTAAAGACAGATTATTGGATTAGGTTATCTGAAAAAAGATTTGCAAAAACGCCAGAAGAATTATTGGAAATACTTAATGAAGCAGTTTCAGCTGGTTGCGAAGGATTAATGTGTAAATCACTAGCTAGCGATTCTGTTTATCAAGCAGGTTCTCGAGGATTTTTATGGATAAAGCTCAAAAGATCATATCAATCGAAAATGGTAGAACCAATCGATGTTTGCATAGTCGGAGGATTCTACGGTACAGGAAAAAGAGCAGGCAAGTTAGGAGGGTTATTAGTTGCAATTTATGATCCAAAAACTGATACTTTTAAAACGATTTGTAAGCTTGGAACTGGTTTCACAGACGAAGATTTAGAAAATCTCCCAAAAATTTTAGAGCCTTATAAGATCGATCACCCACATCCTAGAGTTATAAGTAAAATAGAAGCAGATGTATGGTATACCCCTGCTAAAGTAATTGAAATAATAGGTGATGAAATAACTATTAGCCCCATCCACACCGCTGCATATGATGTTATAGCCAAGAACGCAGGTTTAGCAATAAGATTTCCGAGATTCACTGGAAGATTTAGAGACGACAAAAAACCAGAAGATGCAACTACAGAAGATGAAATAATTCGCATGTATAAAATGCAACTTAAGAAAATAGAAAGTGAGTAGATATTTAGGTATTAAAATTAATAAAGTAGGGTAGATGAGTGAAGAACAATTAAAAAAATTAATCGAATTAAAAAAGGAATTAGAGAATAAAAAAGCTAGTCTGGAAAAAGAACTCGAACTAATTAATTTTAACTTGAGCGTTATAAATGCAGCAATAACAGAAAGGAGTTTCGTAACTGCTGATACACTTCTTAAAACCAAAGAGGAAAAAGTTGAACAAAAACCACTTCCTAAAGTTGAGGAGAAACCCAAACCTAATCTATTAAGATCAGAGAAGATGCTTGATATAGACGGTTTTGAACTAGCAACCTTAAACATATACGATGATAATCATATTGATATAATCCCCAATCCAGAAATCAAATTTAAAGAAGACATTTCACCGTTCAAGAATTTTCTAATCAAAAAAGTCTTTGAAGGTAAAAGGTCAAATGATATCGAAGAAGGAAGGCCGCCTGAGAAAGCATTTAATTACTCTCTAAAAAAAGATGATTTAGGAAATATAGTAGAAATAAGTCTTAAAAATATAGATGTACATAACGAACAAGAACTTAGGAGCTTGAATAGCTCACTGAAATGGACCTTCAAAAGAATTAGAGAAAAGCTAAAAGCTGTTTGATGAAAGATATTAGAACAGTAGTCCTTAAAGAAGTAATACCTTTCAATGGAATACCTGCTGTTTATATTCCTTCTCTCAATGCTACAGTAATAAGCGACTTACATTTAGGATATGAGGAAGAACTTGTAAAAAAAGGCATTTTACTAAAGAGAACCCAACTTGAAGAAATAATCAAAGAAATTGATAAAATTCAAGAAACAATAAACACAAAAAAATTGATAATTAATGGAGACATAAGGCATGGGTTCGGTAAAATAACTAATGTTCAGAAAAAAGAATTGGAAATTTTCTTATTGCATGCTTTCAATTATTACGAAACAATAATCGCTATAAGAGGAAATCATGATAATTATCTTAAGCCTATTCTAAAGAATTTTGGAATTGAACTATTAGAGTTCTTTTATGAAAAAGGAATTCTAATATTGCATGGACATAAAGAACAATTAAATTTGGTTAAAGACAGCGAGATAATTATAATTGGACATGAACACCCAGCTTTATTACTAAAAGATAACAATGGTCAATACAGTAAATTTCTATCATTTTTATTTTTACCTACAATTTTAGGTAATGTTTTAGTAATTTTACCACCATTCTCTAAGTACGCTGGCGGAAATATCTTCAATAAAGAAAGTTTGCTTTCTGAAATAACAAAGAAATATGCTTTAATCGAAGAGGGAATACCGTTTGTATTGTATGAAGGTTTAGGAACCGTTGAATTACCTAAGCTATCGTTACTAATCAATAGTTAAATAGAGAAAATCTCATTAAATATTTCATGAAATATAGATTGTTAGATATTTTGGCATGTCCAATATGCAAAAATTGGCCGTTGAAATTCATTGTTTTTAATGAAACTAGATATGAGTATAAGGATCTAAAAGTTAAAACGCCTTTTTGCAGAGATTATTGTGCCTTAAGACTTAATTATTTACAAAATATCAATATTGCAGAGCTTGATTGTACAGAATGCACAAAAAAAGAGATTACTGATGGAATCATTATTTGTGAGAGATGTAATAGATGGTACCCAATAATAGAAGAAATCCCCGTAATGCTACCCGATGAATTAAGAAAAGAAAAGGAAGATAAAGAGTTTTTAGAAAAATGGAAAGAAAAAGTACCTGAAAATATACTTAGGAATGGACTTCCGTATCATCTTTAGTTTCTTCTCTGATATCTATTAAAAAAGAACCTGAATAACCGCATACTGCACAGTAATATTGTTGAGGCATTAGCCATTCTAAAGAATGGAGTTTATAGATCTGTTTGCTACCACACACAGGGCAACATAAGTTATATTTACCGCCTCTTTTTGCATTCCTGAAAATATCTTTGAGCGACATCAATCGACTAAAATAATATTTTCTTCAGGATAACCTAGTGATTGTAAAATTTGTTTTACAGCTAATTTATGAGCCCCTTGTAATTCTATTCTACCATTTTTATAAGTTCCGCCACAAGCTAATTTAGATTTTAAATGTTTGGTTATTTCAGGAGCAGCATCCTCAGATATTCCTTCAATTACAGTTACGTCTTTACCGAATTTCCTTTTCTCTGATCTGATTTTTATTTTCCTTTGTTCTTTATCTAAACTCTCTAATATCTCTCCAATGGAAAATATGTCCTCTTCACCACCAGAGTTCAAAAGTTCACCACCCATGTTAATATTTCGCCTAGCGATACCATTCCAGTTCTTATTTTATAATTTCTCATCAGATAATCATACATTTCTAGAAGAAATATTTAAAGATTTCCTAATACAGATATATAAGTAAGCCAATAGGAGAAGTAGGTATGGAATACGTTTGCATAAAATGTGGAAGGAAAATGACGTATCAGCAAATTAAAGAGAGAAGTATTACGGTAAGGAATTTTGCATGTATGTATTGTAACTCAAGAATACTTGTAAAAAGTAAAAGGCCTGCTGCAAAGATTGTTAGGGCTGACTAGACCATATTGTAGCCATACATTCAAGTAAAATTTTGGAAGCTAAAATAGCTGTATTGCCATTGTCGTAAAGAGGGGATACCTCGACTAGGTCTACACCTACTACTTTCCTCGATAACATACTCTTGATAAGATTGAGAAATTCACTTAGAGATAAACCAAATGGTTCCGGATTACTAACAGCTGGAGCATAGGCAGGATCAAAGACGTCCATATCAATGGAAATATAGATTCTTGAAGAATTCTCTGTAGCACCTTTAATTTTTTGAATGCACTCATTAAAATTCTCTTTAATATATCTTATGTCGAGAATGTTGATGTTGTTATTTTCTGCAAACTTTCTTTCCTCCTTCGAAAACGCTCTTGCTCCAATTATAAATAGCTTAGCTGGTCTGAATTCTTCGTAAATTCTTCGTATCACTGTAGCATGGCCATATTTTACTCCTGCTGGATATTCATCTCTTAAATCGAGATGAGCATCGAAAATAAATAAAGTATCAAACTTCATTCCTTTAAGAATTCCATATGTGATTGTGTGTTCACCCCCTATAGAAAGGAGAATTTTCTTCATCGAGACCGCTTCTTGAGAAATCGAAGTAATTCTTCTTAGTGCTTCTCTTATATCGAGACCTATTAAATCTAAATCTCCTACATCGTAAAATTCAACATCTTCTAGAAACGTGGTAGATAAAAGGCTATTTGTTTCAATATTTATAGATGCTTCTCTGATCGCAGATGGAGCAAACCGAGTCCCAGGCCTAAAGGTAGTTGTACTATCATAAGGCATTCCTACGATAATGAATAACGCATTTCTTGGAGATTTTTGAATACCGCCAAATTCCTTGTATGCTTTCGTGAGATATATCTGCGAATATTCAAAAATTGACATATTCTTATTTTAATTTTTACAAATTAATAATTGAAAAGTGCTATTATTCGCATAAGGATATCAAGCCATATTAAGATAGATATTAGCGAAGTTTATTCATTATAGGTGCAAAAAGTTTTGAAGGGAAAGAGAAAAGTAAGCAATCAACAATGAAAGAAGTATAAGGATTGCTATTCTTCTCGTTATGGTTTTCCCCTTAATTTTTTTAAGTAATAGTATATAAATTATTCGAGGAAGATATTATTGAATTGAAGATGAATCCTAAATTAGTAGAGTTAGCTAAAAGGAGAGGTATATTTTGGCAATCATTTGAAATATATGGAGGTGTAAGCGGATTCATAGATTTTGGTCCAATAGGTGTTAAGATCCTTAAAAAAATAGAAAATGAATGGAGGAAAATTTTTCAGGAAAATCACGATTTCATATTCGAGATTTCAACACCGATTGTAATGCCAGAAATTGTGCTAAAGGCTTCAGGCCACGTTGATCATTTTACTGATATAGTTTTGAGTTGTTTAAAATGCAATAGAAAATACAGAGTAGATAACATAATTGAAGAAGAAGGAATTGAAGGTTGGGAATTAGAAAAAATTGAAGGTTATATAAAAGATAAAAATCTAAAATGTCCTGAATGTGGAGGTGATTTCGATAAACCTTACAAATTTAATTTATTGATGAAAACGAACATAGGACCATATTCAGCAGACATTGGATATCTAAGACCTGAAGCAGCTCAAGGAATATTCATCAATTTTAAAAGATTATATGAATACAATGGTAAAAAGCTACCGTTCGGTATTTTCCAAATCGGAAAAGTACAAAGAAATGAAATTTCTCCAAGAAAAGGTCTTCATAGAATGAGGGAGTTCACTATAATTGACTTAGAATTCTTTTTTGACAAAGAAAATCCCTCATGTAATTACCTAGCTAATATCAGAAATGAGAAACTGAGAATAATGAGAGCAAAAAATAAGGAAATATCGGAGCTTTCTGTAGAGGATTTAATCAATGAAGAAATCATTTTGAATGAGTGGATGGCTTATTTTATGTTTTTATCTAAAGAATTTCTTAAAAGGCTAGGAATAAACTATCACAAACAATACTTCCTTGAAAAAGCACCTGAAGAAAGGGCACACTATTCCTCTCAAACATTTGATCATATGGTTATAATGAGCGATTCAACACATATAGAAGTTGCAGGTTTTGCTTTTAGAACGGATTACGATTTAAAGAATCATAGCGAAAAAAGCGGAGTACAATTGTATGCTGAAAGAATTGAAAACGGAAAAGTTAAAGAAAAGTTCTATCCTTATGTAGTAGAGCCTTCCTTCGGGCTTGAAAGACTCCTTCTGGTAACGTTGGATGCAGCTTATAGCGAAAACAATAACAGAATTATTCTAAAGTTGCCTAAACAAATTGCGCCTTATGATGCAATCGTAGCTCCATTAACTAAAAAGGAAAGTTTGGTTGAATTTTCAAAGGATGTATACTTAAAAATGAAAAGAGATAAAATAGATGTAGCCTTAGATACTACAGAATACATCGGTAAAGTATACGCCAAAGCGGATGAAATAGGAGTTCCCTACGTCATAACAATAGATTATCAAAGCTTGGAAGATAATACTGTAACTATTCGTGATAGAGATTCGTGGAGACAAATCAGGGTTAGCTTAAAAGATCTCACTACCAAATTAAAAGCTTTATTGAATGATGAGATAAAGTTTGAAGAAGCCGGACCATTGATTAAGTAGAAGAAGACGGTTTTCTCAAATAATAGTAGGCGAATAATGCTATGAATAAAATAATTAATACGCCTATAATTAAGGAGAAATCTATAGTAAATCCTTCAATATCGATAATTGAAAGAGATATTTCTATTTTTGTATTCGTAGATTCATCAATTACTATAGGAACCTTATATTCGTAGCTACCTACTTTAATAACTAACAAATACATTCCTTTGGGTATATTGTTAAGCGTATAAAATCCATCAGAATAAGATAAGACCTGTGTTAAATTTCCTATAACTTTTACATCCGCATTTTTTATAGGAAGACCTAATAAATCGGTTAGTTTGATTTTTAGATCAAATATATATATGTCCTAAGAGAAAAGGTGGTATTAGAAGATGTAACTACGATCTGTTGCGTTAAAACATTGACCCCTTGATAAATGACTTTCGCTGTGAAGTTACCTATATATCCCGGCCACACAGCTTTTCCGTCAGTAATGGTTATATTTATAATTTATCAATTTTAAAGTATTAGAAATCAAATTAGTATAATTGCCTCCGCTTACTAATAATATAAAATTATTAGTTACATTTAAAGCGAGAAATTTTGTCTTTAAAGCTATATTTGCTTTATAAATTAAATCGTTTATATTAATATTACTAATAGAATCGTAGTATATCTATATTACTATTCCTTTTTCTATAAAAAAATCAAAAGTAGAAATTGGATTTAATGGACTTAAAAAACAACGAAGCAATCTTTCGGTTTGATTTAAATTAAATATAATAATTGTATAATTATTAATATGACTCAAATAATTACCTAACTTCAATATATCTGTATTATTATAATATATTAAATTTAGAGAGAATATCGTTTAATTATAAGTATGATAAATATTTAATTCTTCGATTAGATTTGGTTGATCAGCCAATACTATCTGGGAGTTATGAGAAAAATCCAATATAGGGCTGGATGGAATTACTACCAATAAGATTGATGCCTTAAGCATTAATGAATCCTACTATCATGGCTATTTAAGCTTAAAAGCCCTTTATTTGAAATTTTAAAATGATGAGTCAAAAACCTAGAAAAGAAAAAAGGTTAAGGATAAAACTTAAGGACGATGTAAAAGAAGGAAAACTACTGATAAATGAAAAAATAGCGAAAGAATTAGAGATTACGGATAAGGTAGAAATTGTAGTAGGAGGAAAGAAAAAACTTATCCTAGATGCACTTTTATCATCAGAAATACCTGAAGAAAATGTTTTTATAAATACTTTATTAGCTAAGGCTAATGGAATAGCAGATAATACTATAGCAACTATCAGAAAAGCTTAATTTTCAATCCGAAACCAATAGCAAAAGGAAAGGTTAATAAAAGATCTTCAAGGATAATTATTGTTCTGCCTATTAAAATTGCAGCCGCAGATATTATAGGATTGATACCAAAACCTGAATATATTCCTATCATGATGGGCTCAACTACTCCAATGTTGGCAGGCAAAAGAACTGCGGATGTTGTTAAAAGAGCTACAATTGGAAAAGTGAATATTAAAATTCCAAGGTTTGCTGGATATCCTACTGCTAGAAAAGCTAAATAAAAGCTGAGCGAATTAAAAAACCACTGAATAATCATAAAGATTAAGGCAATCATGGAGGAAGGGCTTTTCAAAAGATAACGCCCAAAATAAGAAAAATCATCGATAAATTTTTCTGATTTCTTTACTAAATAATCATATTTTGGCCTAATTTTTTTATTATTTTTTACAAATTTTTTTAATATGAATCTAATTATTTTTTTAGAGAAATTAGGGAATAATATAAATAGTAATAATAGAGTTATTAAAATAAATACAATATATAATGAAAATAACAAAACCGAAATTTCTAAATTAGAGAAAAACATCAAAATTAATCCTATAATGAGAAACAAACTCATAGCAAGACCGTATTGAAACTTATTTATGCTAAGCGTAGCAAGAAGTTTTTCGTTAGATATATTATGATTCTTGTTTAGATAAACAATTCTTGCATACTCACCACTGAGCGAAAATGAAGGAACAATCAGATTAAAAAATATTGCAATACATGTTGACTTGAAGCTTTCATATAGCGAAATCTTTTCTAATTTTATCAGTAATGAATGCCAAGCCAAAAAGAAAAAAACTACCGCTAAAAAATTAGATAAAAGAATCATCATGAGAATAACCCAATTACTTTCTAGGATAATTGACAAAATCCTATAGGGCCCTAAATTAATGAGTAAAAAGATGAATAATAATAAAATAACTAGTGTTATAATTAAGCGCAATAAAGTTTTTAGCATGTTCTCTTTAATTAATGAATAGAACAATTTAAGTTTGAAAATGGGAAAAACAGCAATTTATGCAGGAGGATTTTTTGTATTACTAGATGAAGAGAATGGACCAGAACTATACAGAGAAGGTTTCTACGGTAAACCTTTGGGCATAGATAAACCTAAAACGCCTATTTTCAAAGCAAAAATGATTCTGAGCTTCTATGAAGCATTATATCTTAAGCGGAAGAAGGACTTAAAGATATTGGATAGTCTAGGTAATGAAATAAAGGAAGAGGAAATATTAAAAGAAGCAAGCAACTACATTGATAATTTCGATATAAAATTTGCAGTCTACGAAGATTTAAGGAATAAAGGATATATTCCCAAACCGGGAATGAAATATGGCGTTACATATCTAGTATATGAGTATGGACCTGGTATAGATCATGCTCCGTTCTTGGTTCATGTTATAAAACAAGCTGAAAATATGGAAGTGTTAGAAATACTAAGAGCCGGTAGGCTTTCCCATAGTGTCAAGAAAAGACTTATAATCGCTACTGTGGAGCCAAAAAGCTATCGAATAAGCTACTATCTTTTCAAGTGGTTTGAATAAAAGCTAGATGATGTAAACAATGTTTTAGCGTTATCTACAGCACTGTAAATTGGAAACTTACATACTACTTTGAATTGAAAGATTAAAGAATTGCTTGGTAGGAAAATACAGTTAAAAACATAAATTTCGATAATTAAAAGATTAAATAGTAGTTGATAGGATAGACATTAAATAATGCCTGAAAAATACATAGTTGATCTACAAACAGTCTCATCATCTACATTGAGAGACTTGATTATCGATGGAACTGTTAGAGGTAAGTTATATATTCATACTGGATATTTCAAAAACGTTAGTTCAGAAGAGGAACTTCGTAGCATAGCTGAATCTATTATGGAGATCACAAACTTAAGCTCTTTATATGAAGATGTCACCGCTGAATTGATTAGCCATATTCCTAAAGGCTTAAAGATTGATGACTTATATTCAGATAAAAATCACTTTTTGATAAGTTTGGCCATTGAACTAGATTGCATAATAATAACTAGTGATCCTATTCTAGCACAAATGACGAAAGCTTCTAGAATAAAATGCATTTATAAGGAACCTGAAAAGAGAATTCCTTCATTTACTAAATACTTTACAGAAGATGTTATGAGCTTACATCTTAAAGAGGGATCTTATCCTTATGTTAAAAGAGGTAAACCAGGAAAATGGGTTTTAGAGAAGATAGATGATAAGATTCTAACACGAGCCGAATTGGAAAATATAGCAAGAGAAATATATGAAATTGCAAAAACTTCTTACGAGCAAGTAAAGGAAATAGACAGGAAGTCTTCACTTATAGCACAACTGGGTCACTATAGAATTGTTTTCGTTAAACCGCCTTTATCTGATGGTATGGAAATAACAATAGTACGCCCAGTTAAGACTTTGAGATTAGAGGACTACAAGATATCTGAGAGGTTAATGAAGAGATTAGAAGAGCAGGCTGAGGGGATACTCATTGCTGGTGCACCTGGTATGGGTAAAACAACTTTTGCACAAGCATTGGCTGAATTTTATCTTAGAAAAAATAAAATCGTAAAGACTGTTGAATCACCAAGAGATATGAATTTACCTGTTGAAATCACTCAGTATTCAAAGACCCATGGAACATCAGAGGAACTTCACGATATATTATTGCTATCAAGACCAGATTATACAATATTCGATGAAATGCGTGACACGAAAGACTTTGAACTTTATACAGATTTAAGACTTGCAGGTATCGGCATGGTTGGTGTAATACATGCAACAACCCCAATAGATGCAATACAAAGATTTATTAATAGAGTAGAGCTAGGTATGATCCCTTCAATAATAGATACTGTAATTTTCATAAAATACGGTGAAATAAACAAAGTTTATACTCTGGAAACCGCAGTCAAAGTACCTCATGGATTGACAGAAGCTGATTTAACTAGACCAGTTGTGCTAGTGAAAGATTTTGAGACTGAAGAACCAGAATATGAAATATACGTGTTTGGTGAGAGAACTTTCGTTGTTCCAATTAAAAAAGAATATGAAACTTATGATGAAACAAAAAAAGGAATAATCAAGACGTTGCGCAAATATGTTCCAAGTGTAGAAATAGAAGTGGAGAAAAGGGAAGGAGCGTATATTGTAAAAGTACCTATGAAATATTACACTAGAATTCAACATTTAGCTTCCAAAAAACTTAAGAAGATAGCTACGAAATACGATGCAGCTATTGAGATAATACCTATATAACAAATCGAAGATAATTGTAATAGCGATGATATAACAGAGTTACACTGAGTAAAAATGAAGAAAAGGCATTTGGTTGAGCATCAAAACATTTTAAGACCCATTAATTCTTATTTATATTAGATATTAGGCGGACGTCGTCTAGCTTGGTTAGGACATCAGCCTGCCACGCTGGGAACCCGGGTTCAAATCCCGGCGTCCGCATAACGAAAGATTTAAATTCTAATAGTGAAAAAGCATTAAAGTGTTAATTGAGTTATCAATAATTCTATTTATCATATCCTTTCTATCTGTCTCTCTGCAAATTCCTTATTGGATTAAATACTTCATAAAAATTGGTAAAACTGGAATAGATATCCATAAAGAAAACAAGCCGCATATACCTGAAATGGGAGGAGTTTCAATAATAATCACAGCATCTATATTAGGCATAATTCTTTATGTTTTTACTAAAGATTTGAAATATCTAGCTATAATTGGAGCCGCAATAATCGGTGGAATTATAGGCTTATTAGATGATCTCATTGATTTGGGAGGAAAATTGAAGCCTATATTAACGCTTCTTACTTCTATTCCAATATTAGCCTTAGGATTATATTATCCAAGACCTGCACTTCCTTTCATACCTTCAACTCAGCTTACAATCTTATATCCTATCTTAATACCCATTGGTATGGCAGTAGCTTCTAATGCCGTCAATATGCTTGACGTGATAAATGGAGCGACACCACTTTTATTAATTCCTATTTTTCTAGCGCTAATCGCTATTTCATTAATATTCGGAAACATCTCAGTCTTGCCCATAGCGACTTTAATTTTAGGATCGCTTATTGCTTTTTACATCTTTAATAAATATCCAGCAAAAATCTTCATGGGCAATTGTGGAGATTTCTATTTGGGTGCTTTTTTAGGAGCCATAGCGATTGTATTCAGCTTAGAGGTAGCAGTCCTAGTAGCAATGTTTCCATATATCATGAATGGATTTTATGCACTATCTTCGGTAGGAAGATTATTCGAGAGAAAAGAAATTAAAGATAAACCTGTAATTTTCAGGAACAATCTTTTAAATGCTTCATTAAATAAGCAAGCACCTATGACACTTCTAAGAATTATCGTAGCAAAGGGGCCCTTAACTGAAAAACAAGCAGCAACAATTTTGTTCATTCTTTCATGCACATCTTCAATTCTAGCTGTAGTCACTGAATTTCTTACAAAGGTGAAGCTGATTTGATAAAGAATGTTTTGTTCGTAATTTCATTATTGTTAGTTTCATGGATATTGTTTTTGTTTTTCTCATCAATTATAGCTTATATCATACATTTAGGTTATGATAAAGATCTTTTTCATAACATATTTAATTCAATTATCGGCGTCGTGCTTCTTATTATATGGCTAGCTTTATGGTATTATATAACGAGAAAAGCTTTTTTCAATGCGTTGAAGAGTTATCAGCCCAGTACTTCTTAGTTCTAGCATAGTTGATTTCATATTCTATAATTCTTTTAATCAAATCATTTTTATTTCCATTCCAATTTATCAAAATCCTTCTAGCGAATTCAGGACCTATACCTCTACCAGCCATAACTAAAGCAGCGATTTTTCCAAATCTAGCCATTAGTTCTGAACTTAAAATGAAACGGTTAAAGTCATTGTCTAACTTTTTCAGTTCCTTTATCCTTGATCTCTTAAAAGCTTCAACAACTTTCATCATACCTTCATCATATGGATTTACAACAGCTATCTTTACAGAACCGCATCTAAAACAACGAGGATTCTCCTCTAGCTCACTTACTTTCTTTTTGATTTCGTATTTGCATGCAAAGCAAATAAACAGTAATTCTTCATCAAGCAAACGCTTCTCAACAGCCTCGACTAATGAAAGCGCAGGTTTATCAATTATTTCTTTGAATATAGGAAAGCGTGATAAAAGTTTAGAAGCTATAGGAGACGGATTTCTAGTTTCGAAACAAAGCACCTTAATATCTCTACTGAGGTTATTAACAAAGTCTAACAGTTCATCTATATTTAAGTAGTATTGGAAATACCATTTTATTGCTTCTTCTTCAGAGAATGTATTTCTTAATGATCTGAGAATCTTTGGTGTTATTTCTTTAAAAGATTCTTTCTTGAAAACGCCCGTAAAAACTGAAACTTGTTTTAGGATGGAAAGAAAAACATAATCATCGTATAAGAAATTCGCTATGAAATCCCTATCATTATAAATTTTTGGAATCATGTTTACGTATCTAAGGAGTTGATCAAAAGTTATTTGCTCTTTTATTTGCATTACAACACCATAAGCTGTTGATATTGTTTCAGTTATTTTGTTTCGAAGAATGCCTTTTAAAAGAGTTGCCAGCGCTCTATTTATTTTTGTACCACGAGGATTTATTATAATAAAAAAGTTTTCAAATTTTTCTACGATTAAAAGATCTTTAGAAGGAATAAAAGGTGAATTAATTATGATTTCTTTAGTAAATGATTCAATTTCCTTCAATAATTCTTGATCTATAGTAACATATCCTTGATTTAGCTTTGTGAATTGTTTGAATTTAATTAACTCCTTTAGCAATTCGAAAACATTTTCTGCAACTTCTTTGCTAACAGGTAATAGCTCGCCTATCCATATGGGTATTTCTGCTTCAGAAGAAACTTCTAAAAGCTCAGCTATATTTTTCTCTTCATTTATAGATACAACTTTCCAAGCTTTACCTGCAAGAACCAATGGAACATTATCTTCATAACATTCGAAAAGTATACGTCCATCAACTTTACCTATCAACTTTCTTGAATGAATATCAATACAACTATACAAAGGTTCTTCAAATATCGTAGATATTGTATTAAAATAATAAGGTATAGCTTTTATTCTAATCGGATATATATTTTCATTTTTTATTGTAATCAATCTACTATTAGATAAATTATTAAGAATATTTTCTAGTTCTTCATTAGAAAGATTTTTATATAAATTTATATTTTTGATTTTAGAATATAGATCATATACACTAATTGATCCATTAATTAATAATAAACCTATAATATGATGTATTAAAATATCGTAAGTATTAACAATTTTTTCTTTTTCTAAGATATCATTATTAGAATTATTAGCAATTACATAAGCTTCTAGTGCTTCAATTGGGTCTGTTACAAAGATTTCTCCTCTTGCATTCAATCCAAATTTATGCTGGGATCTTCCGACCCTTTGCTTAAATATCTTAGCTTGAATAGGAGAACCATATTGTATAACAATATCTACAAACGGAATATCTAAGCCATATTCTAAAGAACTTGTAGCAACTACGGCTTTTAACTTACCTTCTTTTAATTTAGTTTCAACTTCTTCTCTAACTTCTTTACCTAAGCTGCTATGATGAGCTTCAATGTTAAGATTTTGTTTCTCTTTTAAAAAATATGCAAGATGTTCAGCCATGCTTCTAGTATTAGCGAATATTATAGCTGAGTTGTGCTCTTCAAGTATTTTCTCAACTTTTAATGCAAAATCGTTTAAGTTTTTTGAAAATCTAATAACAACATTTGCCATTCTTTCAGAGCTTTCATTTATAATTACATAGCTTTTATTTCCAAAGAGCAATTCAGCTAAAATATTCGCCTCGATAATTGTTGCAGACAAACCTATTATACGGAAACTATTTTTGAACTCTTTCAATCTCTCAATTGTAAGCAATAAATGAATACCTCTTCTACCTTCAAGAAGTTCATGTACTTCATCTATTATTAAAAACTCTAAATCTTTGAAATACTTATTGAATCCTTCTATTACACATAAAGCGTCAAGAGTTTCAGGAGTAGTTATAAGTATATGAGGTGGAGATTGCAATAAGTTAGATCTTTCTGAAGATGGAGAATCGCCATGGCGAACTTTTATTTTGACCCCTAAGTTTTCGCATAACGTAGCCATTCTTCTAAATATATCTCTATTTAAAGCTCGTAGAGGAGTTACATAGATGGCCCTTAAACCTTGAAGATTCCTTCTCATTATGATATCTATAATTGGAAAAAACACAGCTTCTGTTTTTCCTGAACCTGTTGGAGAAGATATTAACAAATTTGTCTCTTTAAATAAAACAACAGGTATCGATTTCTCTTGAATAAGAGTAGGTCTTATATAACCTAGTTTATGAATTTCATTTCTTAGCCTATCATTAAGTAGAAAAAACTATCCATAAACTTTTATGAAATAACTTCTTTATTTTTTCTCTGGTGGTGGTGGAGGCTGCTCTTTACTTGTTTCTTGGGTAGCTTGTTTTGCAGCTTCTTCTAATTCTTTTTGTATTTCTTCTATGGGTTTAGGAGGTGGTGTTGTCAAAATGGTCCAACCAATCCAAGCAGCAATAGCACCTATACCTACGATCGCTACAATTATCGGTATCCTGATCAACCAAAGTTGAACTTCTCTATCATTCAACCATGTTAAAGCCGGAATGGCATTTGGAGCAAGTGGCACTAATAGTAATCCTATTAGATAAATTATTATTATTATTACTGAAACAATTAATATTGCGCCGCCAATTACTCTATCAGAGACCATATTGAAAACTATCTCTTTTAAATGCTTATAAATCTATTCTCCCAAATTTATTGAATAATGCTCAGATGGTTGCTTATTCATTTGGGGATCTATAAATTTTATCAATGGAATTTGCTCAAACAAATAAAAAATAAACCAATGCCTTCACATGTCGCAGTTATACTAGATGGAAATAGAAGATGGGCTATGGAAAATAATTTACCGCCTTGGATGGGTCATAGAAAAGGAGCAGAGAATGTAAAGTTATTACTAAGAGAATGTCTTAAACTTGGAATAAAGACTTTAACGGTATATGCTTTTTCGATCGAAAACTTTCAAAGAAGCAAAAGAGAAATTGAAGAAATTATGAAAATAGCCGAAGAAAAACTTGAAGAAATAATCAACTCTAAGGAAATTTATGAAAATGAAGTAAGAGTAAAATTGCTCGGTAGAAGAGAACTGTTACCAGAATCCCTCATCAAGAAATTTGATGAAGTTGAAGAAAGAACAAAACACTTTACTAAGCATTTCCTTAACATAGCAATGGCATATGGGGGTAGGACTGAAATAGTTGATGCTGTTAAAAAACTTGTGAGTGATTTAATAAATGGCAAAGTAAAAATCGAAGACATAACAGAAGAGGAAATAGAAAAAAGACTATATACTTATCACTTACCAAATCCCTATCCAGATCTTATAATAAGAACTAGTGGTGAAGAAAGACTCTCTGGCTTCTTACTTTGGCAATCAGCTTATAGTGAGCTATGCTTTCTAGAAGTTTACTGGCCTGAATTTAGGGCAATAGACTTATATAGAGCGATCAGAACATATCAAAGAAGAAATAGGAGGTTCGGAAAGTGAGGAAATTATCTTCACTAGTTGAGAGAGTAAAACATTCAGCAATCAGAGAAATGCTTAAAGAAGTTGCGGAACTGAGATTAAAAGGCTATGATATAATTCAGCTTTCAACAGGACAACCTAGCTTACCTGTTGATGAAGAAGTATTAGAATATTTAATAGAAGAGATGAGGAAAAATAGGCTACTAGTTAGTTCATATACTCCTACAAAAGGTTTGAGAAGTGTTTTAGAAGCAATTCAGAATGATTTGAAAGTATTTGGAAATATAGATGTAGCGTTAAATGAGCTCGTGATAACTGAAGGAGCAACGGAAGGATTATTGTTGACAGCACTTACAATACTTGATAGAGACGATGAACTGATAATCATGGATCCAAGTTATGTTAGTTATCCCCAAGATGCAATAATAGCTGGTGCAAAGCCAGTTTTCGTTGAAGAAAATATAGAAGAAGGTTTTCAACCAAACATTAATAGAATTTTAGAACATATAACGCCAAAAACTAAAGCTATTCTTATTGCTACTCCAGACAATCCAACAGGTAGAATATTGAGGAAAGATGTAGCTAAGGCTTTAATAGATATTTCAGAGGACCATGATATATGGCTTGTTATCGATGAGGCATACAAACACTTAATTTATGAAGGTGAACATTTTTGGTTCTGGAGAGAAGATAGAGCAAGAGAAAGGACAATATGCGTCAATACGTTTTCAAAAGATCCTGCAATGACGGGCTTTAGATTGGGATATGTTTATGGTCCAAAAGAAGTAATTACAGCTATCGAAAAATTTAAGCAATATTTGACTTTAAGCTCGAATACGCCTGCACAAATTGCTGCAGTCTACTATCTTAAGCCTGAAGTTAAAAAGAGAATACTTGAATACACGCTCCGAATATACAAGAGCAGAAGAGATAAAATGTATGAAGCAGTAAGGCAATATTTGCCTGAAGCGGTTACAATAAAACCTGAAGGTGCCATGTACTTATTTGCAAATATGAAAAACTATTTCGACAAAATGAACTTAAGCGACCAAGAATTTATGGTCAAGCTAATAAAAGAAAAACATGTTGCCGTTGTGGCTGGAAGTTCTTTCGGAGAAAAAGGTAAGAATCATATAAGATTTACTTTTGTTGGAGAGCCTGAAGATAGAATTGAAAAAGGGATAAAATTAATAAGAGAGTTCATTGATGAAAAGATCAGTTAATGATATTAAACAAAGATTTCAGTTTAACTGATATTGATAATGTTAACGAATTAATTTTTGAAGACAATAAATATATACCAAATAAAAAATTATTTAAAGATTTAAAATTTCTTTATCTTGAAACATCAAATATCGATGATAATACAGTAATGTATTATGTATTCAGAAATATTATAATTCCTCAATTGAAGGATTTTTTCGAAAACAAACAATTAAGAATAGATTTAACAGTAATGGAAAACATAAAAGTAGGGAAAGAAAGGAACAAGACGCATGGACATCATCATCCTGAAGCTGCACCAGGAAGATCCTTTCCTGAAATATATAAGGTACTAGAAGGAAAAGTATGCTTTATTTTGCAGAAAAATGACTTAGAAAAAGTAGAAGATATCATGATCGTTGAATTGTCTAAAGATGAATGGATTATGATACCACCAAATTATGGTCATATAATGATAAATCTAAATGAAGGTAGATCAGTTACATTGAATATAGTAAGTGACCGTTTTATTCCAATATATGAAATATATAAGATATTAAGAGGTGCTGCAGTTTATTTAACAAATGAAGGTCTTATCCCGAACAATAATTATAAACTTGCTTGTATTCCTAAGTTTTATAGATCCACATTCAAGATTGAAAATCTATATGATAGTTTGAAAAGAGAAGAAATTTTCATTAAAGCGCTTAATAGACCTTATTTAATAAAAGATTATTCTGTATATTTCGAAGAAATTATGGAAAAGAAATTTCAATTGCTTTCTTAAACTCCTTAACTAATTCTTCTATGTTATTAATATTCCTCTCATCAATAAGTATAGATAAAGAACCAACCCCTAATCTTACACAAATAGAATACGATTGAGGATCATTTAAGCCTGCAATTATTAAAGGAGCAGAGGAAATGCGTACTAAATCTTTTATTATTCTAAAAATTTCTGGATGATCGCTTATATTTTTACTTATATTTTCAGGAATTTTATAATAAAAATAATCTGGAGTTAAATAGGATATCGAAAGAACTTTACTTAAGACATCTTTAAAGCCTGTCAGATCCAGGCTGAATTCAAGGCCTAATTTTCGAATATAGCTTAGGCGATTTAAAACTTCTTCTTCATCAACTGAAGCATGAATTGAAAATACATCAGCGCCTGCTTCATATATTATTTTTCCTTCTTCCTCGATATTATCAATAGTCTTAGTATCTGCATAGATTTTTGCTTTAGGTAGCGCTCTTCTTATCTCTGAAATTATATATATTCCATGCTTCTTCAAGAGTGAATTGCTTATTTCTATAACTTCAGCACCGCTCAAAAAAGCCTTTGTTGCTAATTTTATGCATTTATCTACATCAAGAACACCAAGAGAGACATGTAAACTAGGTTTAGCCATAGCTTTATGGTTTTATAAGTATAGTTACTTTTATCTTTTTATTCGATAAATATGAAATTCAAATATGAAGGTTCAAAAAATTACGCTCATCGATGGTTTGTACAATGAATTAAGAAGCAAATTCAAAATATTCAATGAACGTCTAAACTCGATATCAAGAAGCTTAAAATATTTAGATAGCCTCTCTTTTTCAAGCCTAAAATTGTTTGATTACGAAAATTTCATAATTGAAGATCCCTTTTTATTATTTAAAGCAAATGAGATTGCTTGGCCTAAAAGCATAGAGGATCTCGAAAATATTTCAATTCCTTTAAAAACGCCAAGTTTGGAAAATCTCGAAATAATCTCCTTTAGTTATAATATTGAAAACTTTCAAGAAATATTACCGCCTTTCCAGCTTTACGAATTGAGCATATTCAAGAAATGGAAGAAAACTGAAAAGAACTACAATCTTTATAGGATTAAGTTTCTTAAAAAAATCTCCAGAGATAATGAACTGTATCTACAAAGTGATTTTCTAAAGGAAATATTTGAATTAATCATAGATTTCTTATCTCATGAAAGAGAATTTGAAGATAAAGTAAAGATTTTAATTAGTGAAATACCTTTTTCATGCACACAAGCTTTTAATATGCCAAAAGAGGAAAGAGATAAAATATTCGAGATTGTTCAAAATTTATTGGTTACTCTTAAAAGCTTAGGAGTAATACCCATTTCCATTAATAAATACAACGGTTCGCCTGTCCTTTCAACTATTCTTCATACATTAGAGAAAATGGGAAGAAAGGAAGAGTTTATAGATATTGAATTGATTAACGATAAACTTTTCTTAGCTGGCAAGTTAAAAACTGAAGAAAGAACACCATTATTTCATTATACAAACCATATCATAGATAACCCATATCTTAAGGAAAGACTGTATTTATTCTATATCAGATTTGATGTAGATTACATTGAGCGGATTGAAATACCCAGCTATGCAACGAACCAGATTGAATTAATCCATTCTGTATTGCTTAATGAATATAGATTGGCGATTCGCAAGTTTAAACAAAAAGGGTATTATTCCTTATTTAACGCAAACAGAAATTTATTGAGCAAGAGAGTTAAGAGAAAAGATCTGATCAATTTAATAGATTTGATGATCAAAGATGAAATGGTAAAAAACTATAAGAAAAAGATCGGTTTAATCGCAAACTTTGTTTAAATAAATTAATGATTAAATTAAATAATGAAAATCTTAGAAAGACAGAAAAAGCTATTTGAGGTATTAGAGATAAAAGGTACAGATGCCTTTTTCAGCACAAATCCTTCAAACGTAAGATATTTTACAGATGTAATAGCGAACAGATATCCTGAACGCTCGGTATATCTTCTAGCAACAAAGGATAAATTTTATGTTTTAACTTACCCTCTAGAAATCGAATCAGTAAAAAGCGAAGCTAAAAATTGTGAGATTATAGAATTAAGATCAAACATAAAGTTAGAAGAGATTTTAGAGAAAATTTTAGGAAAGGATGCAAAACTCGGAGTCGAGTATACTACTTTATCATATTTTTTAGGTGAAAGATTAGCTACGAAATTCAAGCTTGAAGATTTATCTAGAGAAATTGCAAAGATTAGAGCAATCAAAGATGAAGAAGAAATAAATGAAATAAAAAAAGCAATAGAAAAGACTGAAAGAACATTGGAAAAGGTCAAGGAATTGATAAATTCCAGTAAAATTACTGAGAAAGAAGCCGCTTTGAAATGTATGAAATTGCTAATCGAAAATGGTTGTGAATGGTTTGCTTTCGAACCAATCATAGCCTCAGGCGAAAACGGAGCTTTTCCTCATGCTATACCTACTGATAAACCTATAAAAGAAAATACATTCACAATCGTTGATATAGGTGGTCGTGATAAAGCAGGAGGTTATTGTGCTGACATAACAAGAACCTTCGCTAAAGGTAAAATATCTGAAGAAGATAGAAAAATATTCGAAGTAGTTAAAGAAGCATTGCTCAGTGCAATAGATTCAATCTATGAAGGTGTCAAGGCTAAGGAAGTTGATGGAATAGCTAGAAAAATTTTGTCCAAATACGGTTTAGAGAAATACTTCAATCATGGCTTAGGACATGGCATAGGTCTTGATGTACATGAATATCCTTCAGTGAATAGCGCTTCAGAAGATATATTGCTTAGCGGCTATGTAATAACAATAGAACCAGGAGTTTATTTTCCAGGAAAGTATGGAATAAGATTGGAACAAGATGTTGTGGTTAGAAAAAATAAAGCAGAAATTCTTACCGAGTTTCCTTTAGATTATTAATATATTTTTTCCAGTATTATAACAACTAGATTCAATAAGAATAGTAATAGAACAAGAAATAGAGCATTTATGCCGAATATTTTGAAATCATATGATGGCTGTTTGAGGACATTTCCAATATATGTGAGTATTAATCCCATCGATATTACAAAAAATATTCCTATGAAATCTTGTCTTACTGGTTTAAAAGCTAGATAATGCTCAAGCATTCTTGAACTCAAGAAAATAATCAAAGCGATGGCGCATACCAAGACAGTATTTAAATAAGGTGTAAAAGGTGCTAATATAAATTCTCCTATAAGTTGAAGAGGAGAAATGTTCTGTTTTGAAATATAAATCTCGTATGCAACATTATATCCATTATAAAGTGCTAATAAAATTAGGATGGATGCCAAAACGAATGATGTTGATTGTAATTTGTATTTTGACCAAGCTTCTATCACTACGTCGTCTATATTGAAACCTTTAACGAAAGCAATTATACCTAGAAATAAGATTATCGCAATCGAGAACAATTGACTTAAGTTTAGGAAAGAGAGAAGAGCGTATAATATAAATAATATTCCTGGTATTCCTACTATTAATCTACGTAAATATGGTTCATTTAAAATTTTCCTAATATATCTCGATAGTATAACGAACGTTTCTTCAACACCTTCTGATTGGCCTACGATAACACGTTTTATGGAAATAATAGGTAAGATTGATGAAACAATAGGTATTACTAGCTCATCTCTCCCTCCATCACTGACAAATATTGCGCCATCAGCATTAAATTTACTCAAAACCGTTTCAAGTTCCTCTCTTATTCTAATATCTGATTCAATGCCTTCTTCAACTTCACCAGATATCGTTGCTATTTGACATTCATCAAAAACTTTCTTAGTGTTTAATTCATCATAAAGTTTGATCGCATAAAACAAAGCATTCAAATCCGAATCTTCAGGAGAAGATAAAGCAAAAGATAAAGCAGCTTCATAATTTTTATCTCTGCCAATTATAGGTGTAGGTATATTAGTAACTTTAGTTATATCCCCATCTTTATCAACGTATAGTATCAATACACGCTTGGATTTAGCAGTCACTAATCTTTTTATTATAACGAAAATTTAAAATTCAAATTCTTTAAAAAAATAATTAAAATTATTCGGTAGCCCCGAGGGTTTCTCCATATTGTTTGTACAATATTTGTAACTCACTCAATTCCAATTTTTCACCACGTTTAAATTTTTCAAGGGCTTTTTTGGCAAGCTCTTGCTCAATATTTACAGTTTGTTCAGAGACTCTAGCCCTTATAGATAATCTTCTTCTTGCAATCTCTTCCCTTATCTTGTTGTACTGATCTTTTATTTCTGCGTATTCTTTTATAACATTCAATAGATTTTCTTTGATTTTATCTATTTCTCTGCTTTTATTGATTAGTTGATTCATAAGCTCTCTTATTTGCTTTTTGAATTCTTTTATAATTTGGTTAACCTTGACTAACTCTTCGATTAAAGCTTCTCTTTTAGCTAAAAGCTCATTTATCTTTAAGTTGACCTCTTTTGTTTTTTCCTTAAACCTTTCACCTTTTTCAAGCAGTAGACTTTTTCTTTCTAGTTCAATTATTTTATCTATCAAATTCAGCTCTTCATCAGGCGGTAAAGGCGTAGTTTGCTGGATCCATTCTAATTTTGCCAACCGACTTAGAAGCTTATCCTTATCATCCCTTATTTGAGTTTGTAAGCTTTTCAATTGTTGATATAATCTCTTTTTCTCTTCAGCCAAATAAAGCCTAGATGTTTTATAATTTTCAAGCTCTTTTCTTATGCTCTCAGATCTCTGAACTTGTGCAGATACTGCTTCTTTGAGCTTCAATATTTCTTTTTTTAAGTTTCCAGCTTCCCTTACTAGCTCAGACCTTTTTTGAATTAAAGTGTAGATTTCTTTTTTCTTGTATAACATTAGAGATTTAATTTCAGATAACTTTTCCTCTAGTTCTTCTTCTGAGAGTTTATCTAAAGACAAAGAGAGACCTTCGTTCTTTTCTTTGGTTGTTGACATACTATAAAATTCCCTCTTGATATAGGTTTTAAGCCATGTATATATATTTTATTTTTACTTTTTTATTCTTCTAAAGAAACCTCATCTTCTTTACCTAATATTCTTTGCATCTCTGCATAAAGTTCAATAAATCCAGACATGGTAATAGAAGAAACAGGTATTAAAGAAGGAATGCTTAAATTACTTATAAGAGGAATAAGATTTAGCGCTATTTCTCTATTGAAGACGTTTGTTTCATTCTCTAAATCTTCCTGTAAGTTTGAAAGGTCTTCCGACCAACCAATTATTTTTTCCATCGAAGAGGTAGAAAGCAAATCAGATTTGGAAAGAATTAATAAATAAGGCAATAGAAAACGGGCTTGAATAGATGCAGATAATAAGAGTAATGAAGTAAAAGTATAGCTATGCTGAGCTAAAAATGCATCTATTAAAAAAAGGATTAAAGAATTCTTAGTTGAAAAGGAAGAAATTACAGCAGGCCCTGTTTCTCTAAAAGCAAAAAGTTCTAATTGACCTGGCGTATCTACAAGTACGTAATCCGGATTTTCATCAGCTATTATTTTTTTGACTTCAGGCAAATAATTCACTATTAGATCTGTAGCTACGATCAATGCACCATTAGGTCCTAGCTTGTATTTTTGCATTACTTCTTCAAGAGTTATATGATTTCTAATATCTACGACTGGCTCATAACTCAAAACTTCAGCACCTGGATCTAAATTAACAGTAATGCAATACTTTCCAAACTTCTCTAAGTAATCTGATAATGCAGAAACTAAAGTTGATTTGCCTGAACCAGCTGTACCTAAAACATAAACGAAGTTTGTCATTTTAATGAATCAACTATTGCTATTTTTTTAGCCTTCTTTTTTAAATTTTCTATCAAATCTTCTTTAAGTTCATCTAATAATTTCAATTCTTTTTCTTCACCAGTGAATATTGATAAATGCAATACTATATAACCCAAACCAGACTCGTATCCGCGAGGATGCGATTTAATATAAACAGGTTCGTATTTTTCTTTATAGCTCTTAATTATAGGTGCTAGATCTGATTCAGGTATACCATGTACTTCGATATAAATTTCTTTGTAAAATTCTCTTCCTTCAAGATTTTTAAGATAATTCAAAACTTCATTTTCGAATATGTATTTCATTTCAACTGGAACGCCGGGCAAAAGAAAGAAATCTATATTATTATGTTTAAAATAAACTCCTGGAGCCATTCCTATCTCGTTTTTCAAAGCTTTTGCGCCTCTAGGAAGCAAAGCCATTTTCCTTCTTTCTTTCGTTAAAGGTAAATTCCTTCTTGAACACATTTCTGAAATATACTTTAAAGCCAATTCATCTTCTACAAGCTCTAATCCTAATGCCTCCGCTACCGAACTTGTAGTTATATCATCAAAAGTAGGTCCTAGACCGCCAGTAAATATAGCAATATTAGGCTTTCTAGCCACTATACTATGCACCACATCGATTATTTCTTCTTTTACATCATCTACTACAAAAATTCTTCTAACCCTTATGCCTAAATTTCTTAATTGAATCGCAATCCAATTTGAATTCGTATCCAAAACCCTTCCCTGTAAAATTTCCCTTCCTACTACAACTATTTCAGAAAAAATCATTCTTTTTTAGAAATTAGCCATTTATAAAGTTCCATTCTTTGTTGCTCTCTACTCTTAGATTGCTTTTCATTTGTTTTTTCGATTAATTTATAATATTCTGATAAAGAGATAGCGAAACCACAATTTTCACAAACGAATAACTTTCTTCCTCTTTCGAATCGAATATTTTTGCTTTTACATTCGATACACTCCTTCATCTTGATAGAAACATCCTAAATTCTATAAATACTTAAAACTAGTTATAAAAAAATTCTAGGATAAAGTTGAGTAAACGCAAGAAATCATTGAATTATTCCCTAATACGTATTGACCCGCTCCTACAGGTAACATTACCCAATTCTTTTCAAAAGTGCTATAATAATAAAAGAGCCAATAATGGTCTTTCGTATTCTTTACTCCTAATATTGATATTACGAAGGCCATCGATTTGTCTGCAGGACCTTGAGCACCTGTGTATGTTGGCCTTGCAGGATTGCTATAATCTACCCATTCTACTTGACCGTTAGTAACTTGTATAAGGTAATCTAAAAATGTAGAACCTGCAGGTGTGGTTCCATTATACCATCTTTTAGTTCCGTTTCCGAAATCTATTAATAAACTTACATGAATATAGACGGGTTTACTCTTAATTAGCTCATTATATTTTGAAGAAATATCAGTATATTGATAATAATAATAAAGAGTTGTAGACAATAAGATGATGACTAATATTCCTAACACGCTTGTAGCATAAATCCAAGTTCTAGATTTCGCGCTCATTTTAAAGACCCATTCTTGTAAATAGATATATACATAGTGGAACTATAATCGGTGCTATAATCAAATTCGCTATTTCGTGCATTAAAGCAAAAGGAACACCGACAACGATGCCTAGAATTATTGAACGATACCATAATGCACCTACCAATGCGTTTGTATAAATATCGAAAATAAATGTTGCTAAAACAACAAAGAAAGCTAGTAAAGTAATGCTTGCTTTTTCATACAATAAACGGTTAGGCGGAATAATTTTTCTGAATATTTGTGCTAAAGCAACAAATGCTAACTCACCACTAATCACCATAAATAGAGAGAATATTTCGAAACCGTATGGATTAATAATCCCATATATAAATCTTGTAACTAAAACAGCAATAGTGCCATATCTCCATCCAAAGTAGTAAGCTATTAGAAACATGATCGCATCCATAAGCTTTACTTGTGGTAGCCAGATTAAGGAATAGTTTGTCACTAAAGCAATAACTATTAGAATTGCCGTAACACTAATTTTTAAAGTATGATTTTTCTGTTCCATTGTTATTGGAATATTTATCCAATATTTAAATCTTACGGATCTTATTGCTTAGAATAAGGGTGACCAACTATATCTTTTATAAAACGATATAAATAAAGTGGGCAATGCTGACAATCATTGAAGAGATAGCCAAACCTAAAAAAAGAGGCGCGAAACCATCTTTTACACCTATAGATGTTTTACTCATGATACGGATCGTTGATAAGTATTATTTAATTTCAAGAACTAAAATTTCAAAAGAACTCGAAATAGGTGAAGGAGCGATAAGAACAATGATCAGACATTTAAAACAGTCCCATATTATTGAGGTTATTAGATCTGGGATAAGATTAAATTCAAAAGGCAAAGATATCGCTAAAATTTTAAACGATATAATTTTATTTGAAGGATTTATAGATGAAAAAGTTATCTATAAATTAGCGCTTGCTAAATTTAACTATTTGATGATTTTAAAAAAATTAGCTCATAAAATAAAAAAAGGAATAGAGGAAAGAGATATCGCCATAAAATATGGAGCACAAGCCTTAGTCACGCTTATTTTCAAACAAGATAGTATTTTATTTCCTGATGGTTATCCTTTAGGAGAAGAGTACGCAAAATTCAAAGAATTCCTGCTTAAAGAATTTAATTTAAACGATAATGACGTCATTTTAATTTCATGTAGCGAAAAAAGTAATAACGCAGTACGGGGCGCTTATTCTGTTTTATATCATCTTCTAAAATAAAAAATAGGCAACTAATAGTATTGTATCGACAACAAATACAAGCAATAGATACAATAAGTAGAAGAATTCCGACACTGTTCCATGCTTAGGAGAAAAAGTAAACATTATTAGCAAAGAAAGATAATCGAATATAATCAAATACCAAGCAAGACCTCGTATGAATAGCAATATTGCTTGAGGTAAAAATAACCAAAGAAGCATCCTATAATTCTCATTTATCTTTTTAATGTATGTATTATAATAAGGATAAATAAGTAACAATGCAATACCTGCATAAACTATTAAAGGATTAGCATTAAACATTTGATATGCGCCATTTTGCTGTATAGTATAAAAAAATGGATTTTCAAACAAATAAGGATAAAAATTCTTCTCTAGATGCCAATAAAAGTTATATAGAAAAATCCAGTTTAATAAATTGATAAAATCATTCCAATTATGGGTTCCATAATCTAAATGATGATATTCCTGTGGTAATATTTTTTCGTTTGTACTTAAATAAAAGTATGGTAAATATGTTATTATAAAGACCAAGAAAACGATTGATAATGATAATGGAATCGATAATATCTTATTTCTTTTTATTTCAAAGATTGAAAATAAAATTAAAGTTATAATCAAAGGTAGCATTGTAAGCTTCACTGCAATAGCAAGACCGAAGAATACAGAAAGAAGAATAAATCCTAAGTTTTTATCTCTTGCATACAAATAAGCCAATATTCCAGAGGCGAAAAAGAATAAGCAAAATGAATCAAGCATAGCAGATCTAGACAGAGATACATTTAAAGGATCGATCGATATAAGAAAAGAAAATAAAAGCGCTTTATCTTCTCTTACTATTTTCTTGGCGATTAAATAGGATATGTAGACTAATACAATATTGAACAAAGCTGAAATTAATCTTGCGCTGAAAAGTGAATCACCGAAAAGTCTGAGAGAAAATGCAAAAATTAACTTGCCTAACAAAGGGTGCTCGTAATTAACATGGTTAGGTTGGGAAATAAGAACAGTATCACCTACTAACTGGGTATAAAGCGGGTTTGTCTTTCCAAAGGCATAATACTCTGCAGTTCTGAAATAAACTTCTTCATCAGGAATAAAAGGAGGCTTTAACATTAAGTTGTATAAGCGTAGGAAGGCAGCTAGAATAATAATGGTGGTGATAATAAATTTTTTATCGCCTAAACTCTTGACCAATTGCATCTATTACATCATCAAAATATGAAGGGGTTGATGGATAAAAAGAATTTAACTGATCAATATTTACATTTAATTTTGATAGTGCATAAAGTATATTAATTATTTCGTCAGCTTTTTTTGACACACAACTTCCTCCAAGAATTCTACCATCGTCAGCAACTATCAATTTCAGATAACCCACAGAATTATCTATCATACTTTTTATGGATTCATCGAAACGTATTTTATAGACCTTAGCTAATTGAACATCCTTTTCTTTCAAACCGAAAGAAGCAATCTTTGGATCTGTATTTATAACATAAGGATGAAGTTTATCAATAAATTTTACTGTTTTACCAATTGCATTAAGCGCAGCAATCTTTCCTTGGAGTTTTGCAATATTTGCTACTCCAGCGCTAACCAAATCGCCTGCTACAAACATATTTTCTTTTATCCGCAAATACTCATCGAATTGCAAGCTATTCAAATTTAAAGAATTTGTATTAGGTTTCCAACCGATACAAGAAAAAACCAAGTTGGCTTTAATTTTACCTCCTTCAAACTCCACATAAAAATCCTTATTATGCTGGATCTTTTTAATTTCTTTATTTAAGATAACATTGATTCCTTTGTTCTTGAGCAACTCTAAGTAAAATAGAGATATATCTTCATCTTCAAGACTTAGTATCCTCTCTTTCTTCTCTATTATCGTGACTTTTGAGCCTAGATTATTAAAAATTTCTGCAATTTCTATTCCCTCAGGCCCTGCACCTACTACTACAACATTTTCGAATGAACCTTCTAGAGAAAGAAGTTCATCGCTATAACGAATAAGATCTGGAAAATTAAAATCTAGTCTGATCGGTAAAGAACCTGTACAAAGAATTATTTTATCATTTTTATCATAAAAGATAGTTTCATCTTTCAAAACCAACTTATAATCATAAACAATAGCTTTATCGGCGATCACTTTTACATCATTTCTTTCTAATGTATTTTCATATTTTTTCCTTAAATTTATAATTATATGATTTGCATATTTTATTATTTTATCTAAATTTTTCTCTTTTTTACTTGCTTCAATCAAAATTTTACTAGGGATACATGTTTTATTTAAAAAGTTACCTCCAATTGTTTCATCTATTAAGTAAGTTTTGATTCCATTGTAAGCTAAAATCAAAGATGCATTGATACCAGCAACCCCACCCCCAACTACATAAGCTCTCATAAAATAAGAATTACGAAAGAATATTTTTTACTATGCTATTAATATCGAGTGGAAGAATTATTAGAAAAATTAAAGAAAGGAGAATTAAAGCTTTATGAAATAGAGGAATTTACGAAAGATGTTAATAAGGCGAGTGAAATTAGAAGAAAGTTTCTTGAAGAAACACTAAAAATAAGCCTAGAATATCTTGGAAAATATTCGATAGATTTGAATTTGACTTATAGAAAGAATATTGAAAACGCAATAGGTTGTGTACAAATACCTTTGGGAATTGCAGGACCTTTATTGGTAAATGGGGATTATGCAAAAGGATTTTATTATATTCCTCTTGCAACAACAGAAGGTGCCTTGGTAGCGAGTGTGAACAGAGGTTGCTCTATTTTAACAGCTTCTGAAGGTGTTAGAACAAAGATCCTAGAAGACAAAATGACAAGAGCCCCTCTTTTTAAAGTAAAGAACATAAGTAGAGCTTTGGAAATTGTTGAGTGGATAAATGAACATTTTCAAGAATTAAAAGAGAAATTTGAAGAAGGATCGAGACATCTTAAATTAAAGGCAATAAAACCTTGGATAATCGGTACTAATCTCTGGTTAAGACTTGAAGCAGAAACTGGAGACGCAATGGGCATGAATATGGTAACGATAGCCAGCGATAGATTTGCTAAATTTTTGATCGAAAAAAATCCCGATCTGGAACTGGTAGCGTTAAGTGGAAATTTATGTACTGATAAAAAAGCCGGTTCAATCAATTGGCTGTTAGGTAGAGGTAAAAGTGTCATCGCTGAAGCTTTCATTGCTAAAGAGATACTAGAAAATAAATTAAAAGTCGCACCGAAGCAAATAGAAGAGGTAAACAATAGAAAAAATATACTAGGCAGCGCTTTCGCACATGCTTATGGATTGAATGCGCACATGGCAAACGTAATAGCTGCTATTTTCTTAGCGACAGGCCAAGATGCAGCTCAAATAACCGAATCTTCAATGGGTATAACCTATGTAGAGGCTAATGATAAAGGCTTGTACATATCCGTTTATTTACCTTCTTTAGAAATCGGAACAGTAGGGGGCGGTACGCATCTACCGACTCAAAGAGAAGCTTTAAGGATTATGGGTTGCGAAGGAGCGGGAATATACGCAGGTTATAACGCTAAAAAATTCGCAGAAATAATAGCTGGTGCATGTTTAGCTGGAGAGCTATCTCTTTTAATAGCATTAGCTAAGAATGAGTTAGCAAGATCCCACGAGAAATTAGGAAGAGTAAAAAATTGAGTAATATTTTTATAATAAAAAGGGCTTTTAGAAGAATAATAAAATCATGGCTCAGACCAGCTTCCTTTTTGATAGAATTTAACATAGAATATGATATGGTAGGGCCCTTAATACTGGGCGTCATTTATTTTTTCCTCGGAATTTTATTTACTATATTAAGAACAATTACAATAAAATTAGATTATACTATTATACTCTTAAATGGATTATTGAATTTAATAGAAATTATACTTACGCCTCTAATTTTATTAGCGTTTATTAGCATATACAAAATAAAAATTTATTTAAAAAGAGATTTTTCTTTAATATGTTATAGCTTTTCGATTAAAAATATATTATACATTGTAAATATTTCTTTAAGTTACATCTATTTGTTTCTATACAATATTCCTTTAATTCTTCTAATTACTCAATTGATATTAGTAATATCAATAACTTGGTCTCTCACATTGCAATATTATTATCTAAGAGCAGATAAGGGTATACGCTCATTCTCTTTATTGTTCGTTGTATTACTAGCATGGATGAGCGTATTTACTATACTTCAAATCATTTCTTATGCTTTAGAGAGAATTGGTTTTTATAAAATTACTTGATGGAAAATAAAGAAATTATTGTTAAAATTCCATGAGGTAATTAATTTAATATTATTAGAGAAAACTTTATTCGTGACAATAAAAAGATTAACACTAAAAGATTTAGAAGAAAGATTACAGCTAGTTTCCTCTGAAATCATTAAAATAAACACAGAATTAGCTCAAGTGAAAGATGAATCTAAAAAAACGAATGAAATAGATAATAAAGTAGAGGAACTCTCAAGAAGAGTTGAAAAAGTTGAAAAGAATCTTGATGAAATATACAGTTATCTTCAAAAACTTTATGAGTATTTAATCAAGAACCTTTAAGAACCTTTCCGAAATAGGAACCTGGAAAAGGGTGTTTCATTATTTCACGTAGAAGTACAGTTGCATAGCAACCTCTATAAAGAGCAAAATTTAACTGGACAGTGTTCGTGTTAAAAATATCGTCTTTAATTATATTATAACTAAGCTTTATTAGTGGCTTCAAATCTATCCTCCTATATGAACCCTTTAGTCCAATGAACTTATTACCTAACCAAATCTTAAAGTCTTGAGGTCTAATACCTTCCTCGATTAGAATTTCACGAATCAAATCACCCATGATTCCACTGCTAATTTTAACTTTATAACCTAAGACAGGCAATACTATAGCTATTTTATCTTTACTTAATAACTCTTTAGCTCTCTCTTTAGTTATTCCGCTTCCTACGGTTAATGAAAAGAATACTGGCACACCTGAATCTATAGGAGATACTAAATCGCCTTCTTCTATATTGAGCATTCCCAGTGATAATCTTTTAGATAAGAAGCGATTAAAGAGATAAGATGAATAGGCTTCAATAAATAATCTCAATGCAGGTGTAGGTAATTTAGCTAAGGCACCGAGATAGTCGTTTGGATTATGTAGAAGATGTTCGAGAACTATTCGTTCATACAACAATTCCTCTGGAAAATATTTTAGAGCTTCTTTTGGATCGTGAGTATCTAAAAATATCTTTCTAGCTAATATTCGTTCTTCTGATTCTAAAGGATCGATAGTTCCTATCAATTCATCTACAGCTTTTTCGTAATCATTTTTTATTATCGCTTCACCTATTTTATGAGTTACAGGCCTAGGGATTCCAAAACGTTGATAGCCGAAATAGTTGGGTATAAATTCTTGTATGGTGATCTTTTCAAGGACTTCTTTTATCGAATTCTCATCTAATCTTACGTCTCTTATAAGTAAAGTGAAATTATTACCCAAATGATGACCGAGTCTAGCTGGACCATAAGCATAAGAATGGCCTAAAATTTCTATATTTTTAAATTTTGAATTGATTATCTCTTCAGCTTTTACATTTCTTAAAGAAAAACACTGGACTGCAATTGCTCTTCTATCTTTTATACCATATACCCCTATGTCAGAAAGTTTTAATCTGTATTTCTGCAAGAAAAGATGTATAACGTCGTTCGTTGTTATATTCCTTTTTTTCACTATGAGATATAGATATCTGCCCTTGTTAGGTAAGTTTAAGTTTATTTTCTTATTATATGCTAGAATTGTACCATCTTTTAGAATTTCTTCAACGATGAAATCATCAGCCTTGAACTTAATTTTGCCTAATAAAGGAATTGTATCCGTTATAAAATATTCAATGCCCATATATTTTTCAAAATCATATGCTATTCTCATTCGATTAAAATGTATATCCTGGCATTATTATATTTAAAAAAAACAAAGAAGCTATTAAAGATATAAGTAATAAAATCAAAGAAATCATAAAGGCAGCTTCAATTCTTAGATTTACATAATAAAAAATGCATGTTGTTAGTAATGTAAATGAGAAAAATAGTGGTATGAGATAAATTAGGAAATAATATATAAAAAATATTTTAATAAAAAAATTATTGTAAAATACATAATATAAAATAGAAAATATAACTATTGGTATGAAACTTACCAGTACACCTAAACAAAGTCTTATCGAGTTCTTAACGTAGCCGAAAATGCTTGATAAAAAGTACGAAAGCGAAATTACTAATGCAGAATTCACTAAGAATAGAATAATCTGACTAATTGATGAAATAGAAAGATAAGGCGGTAGCATCATTAGAACAACGGGGATTAATCCACTCATCATCATTCCGATCATTCCACCCACAAGAACTAAGTGACTTATGATTATTAACATAAGAATGCCTTGTCTATCAATATTTTTGAAGAAAGAAATTGGAAAGAGATAAGGTAATGAAAAAACAAAAGAAGTCATTGAGGAAGGGATAGTATGAAAACCTTTACTTTCCTCCAATAGCATGTAATATATCCTTTTTCCTGTATTCGTTAATCTGTATCTTCCATCATCTGCTTTTTCTATAATTCCTTTTAGTCTTTTTAAGGCATCATAAAATGTTCCTGGAGATATATCCAGCTTCTCTATAAGTTCGGTAGCTTTAAAGCTTTCATACTCACCAAGTAAGAAGATGAGCTTTCTAGAAGTCTCATTGGATGCAATTCTATAATATTTTGCTAAAAAATCTTCGTTCACGGCTATTAAAAAATAGCCGAAATATAAAAGGATTTTCTCACAAACTTTTATCTTTAATCTGATATTCTTTTCCTATAATGCTGAAAAATTATGATTATAAACTCATAGAGGAAAAATGGAGAAAAATTTGGGAAGAAAAACAGATATATAGATTTGATGCAAGTAAAGATAAACTCTATTCTATTGACACACCGCCGCCCTATCCCACAGGAGAACTAACGCCTGGAAATGCACTCAACTACATTTATCTCGATGTTGTGGCGAGATATAAGCGGATGAAAGGTTATTCGGTACATTTACCTATCGGATTCGACTGTCATGGTCTTCCTACAGAAGTAAGGGTAGAAAACATAATAGGTAAAAGAAGAAGTGAAGTTGATTGGAGAGAATTCAAGGAGCTATGTTCAAAATATACTGATGCATGGATTGAAGCAATGGAAAAAGATTATAAACGGCTAGGGATCTCTTTCGACTGGAATTTAAAATATGTAACAAAAGATCCTTCTTATTGGAGAAAAGTACAACTTTCTTTTATTTTGATGTATAAAAAAGGTTTAATATATAAGGCGGAACATCCTGTTTTTTGGTGCACTAGATGCGAAACAGCTATTGCAGAAGCAGAAGTTGAATATAACGTAGTTGAAAAAAATCTTTATTATATAAGGTTCAAAGTCGATGAAAAAGAACTAATAATAGCAACGACAAGACCTGAACTTTTAGCTGCAATTGTTGCTGTTGCTGTTCATCCTGATGACGATAGATATAAAGATATAATAGGTAGAAAAGCAAAAGTGCCCTTGTATGAAAAAGAGGTTCCTATTATAGCATCTACCGAAGTCGATCCAAGCTTTGGTTCAGGAGCAATGATGATTTGTACTTATGGTGATAAACGCGATGTCAAAATCCAGAAAAGATTTAAGCTTCCTGTCATTAAATTAGTAACTAAAAACGGCATTATTTCAGAAGAAGGGATTTGGATAAAAGGATTAAGAATTAATGAAGCGAGAAAAAAGATCGTTGAGATATTGAAAGAGAATAATTTAATCGTAAAAGAAGAAAAGATAACAAGTGAGCAGGGTTCTTGTTGGAGATGTCATACTCCTGTAGAGATAATACCTGAAAAACAATGGTTTGTTGCTTCAACTAAATTAGCTAATAGAGTTTTAGAAGTTGCAAAAAAAGAAATAAAGTGGGTGCCTGAATATCAATACAAAAGATTAGAAGATTGGGTAAACTCACTTGATTGGGACTGGGTCATTTCAAGACAAAGAGTATTCGCTACACCAATACCAATATGGTATTGTAAAAATTGTAACTACATTATAGTTGCAGAAGAAGATTGGTTACCAGTAGATCCTAGAATTCAGCCTCCAAAAATTGAAAAATGCCCAAATTGTGGTTACAATGAGTTTGAAGGAGAAAAAGATGTTATGGATACATGGATGGATTCAAGTATAACCTGTGCTATCCATGCTGGATGGCCGGATAAGTTTGATGAAAGATTGTTCCCTGCAGACTTGCAACCGAATGGTTATGATATTATTAGAACTTGGGATTATTACTTGCTGGTAAGACATCTTGCACTATTTGATAAACCTGCTTTCAAAGTAGCATTAATAAACGGAATGGTTAGAGGTACAGATGGAAGGATGATGCATAAAAGTTATGGTAACGTAATTCCTCTTAATGAACTTTTGGATAGATATGGAGCTGATGCTTTTAGGCTATGGGCAACAGGTTCAGTTAAAACAGGTTCTGATGTGACTGTTAGATTTGAAGATTTAGATTACAATAAAAGATTCCTCATAAAATTATGGAATGCTGCTAAATATGTTCTCATCTACACAAAACCTGTTAGCGAACAAGTTGAGATAAAAAAGTTGATGGATAAATGGATTATTAACGAATTACATCGCACAATTAATAAAATCAATAGTTATATGGAAGAATTTCAATTCTTTGAAGCTTTGAATGAATTAAGAAGTTTTGTTTGGGATAAATTCTGCGATGAATATCTTGAAGCTATAAAATATAGAACAGCAAGAGAAGATAAAGTCGCTTATTATGTAGCTAGATATGTTTTAGAAAATATCTTGTTATTGCTTGCTCCTTTCGCTCCGTATATAACAGAAGAACTGTTTGAGAAATTAGGATATAAAGAAAGCATACACCTTAAAAAATACCCTGAGAACATGCCTGTTGATGAAAAAGCTATAGAAAATGGAAACATATTAGTAGCCATTATTTCAGAACTGCGAAGAATAAAAGTTGCTTCTAGAATATCTTTAGCAGAACCATTAAAAAGCCTCGCGATATATGCAGAGAATTTCGTAGAAATATTAGAAGAAGGTTATGAAGATATCAAAAATGTGCTTAGAATTGAGGATTTACAAATTAAAAAGGAAGGTATTGGAGAGAGAGCAAGCGAGAAAATAAAAGGTATATCTTACACCATTACCTTTTCTTAAAAGTTTCCTTCTTTATTCCCGCTTCTCTTCTTTCTTCTTCAGTATATTCGAAAATATTTTTGAAAAGCTTTTCATGCCCCTCAGTAAATTTAATTTTCTTACTTTCCATGAAACGCTTAGCTGTTTCAATTGCTGATTCAAGATAAATCTCATAGCCTTCTTTTTCATATCCCGACCACATCGTAAAGCTGGGAATCGATCTATCTAGAAAATAAAGAACATGAGAAGAAAATCCTACACTCAAACCGCTAAAGATCATCGCCGAAATAGAAGTCTTGGAATGATCTCCTAGGAAAGCGCCTAATTTACGCATACCCGTTCTTTCCAAACCTTTTAGATTATCATATTTGATTTCGCCATATGTATTCTTGATATTAGAAAAAACTGTATGGGCACCTATATTTACCCATTCACCTATATAAGAATCGCCTATGTAGCTTTGATGCCTGCTATTAGTATAGTCTAAAATGATTGAATTGGTTACCTCTCCTCCTATTGTACAATGCTTACCTATGTAAGATCTACGTATATTTGAACCGGTTACTACAAGCGTTGAATCGCCTATGTATGAGGGCCCTTCAATCCTTGAAAACGCTTGAATGTATGCCGCATCACCTACGAATATCGGTCCTTCACGCGTATCGAACATAACGTTACCCTCAATGTTGAAAACTCCATTAGAAATCACAGGATATTTACCTACAACATTATTACTTAATTTTACAGCTTCATAAACGCTTGAAAAATAAATTAGGTCTTCGAATAAAGTTTCCTTATTGTGTCTAATTAAATCATATGGTTTTTCAATAATTCTGACCTCTACATTCAAGACCTCATTTTTAGTTTTAGCTTCTTCCAAGTTGCCTGCATAGCCTAGAAGGATATCTTTGCATTGTATTAAGAAATTTTTGCTTTTCTTCGAGATTAATTTTTCTAAGAATTTGTTATCGATTATAAAATTCGAAAATAAAACAACGTCCCCTTCTTCTTTAAGCAGATCTTTACCTCTCAGGATAGGATTTCTAATGACGACTTCTATTTCTTCCTTGCCAAAAATTCTTAGTCTATCTATAATTGATAACGCGCCTACTACGAGTTTAAAAGCGGGTCTGCTCAACGTTAGTGGAAACAGATTTTTATATACCTCACCCTCATCGAGAACTATACGCATATGTTTTAAAGCTCTTATATAGATAAAAAAATGGTTAATGATATGCGAACAAAGCCTCTATTGGTAGTGCTAATCCTAGTAATTGTTCTCAACTCTATAACCGTAATAAAAGCTGATGTTCTAGTCGATTATAGTTTCGATAAAAAAAGCATAATTTTGACAGTTAACTATGGAATAAATTCAAATGATAAACCTTTGATACTAGAGGTTTATGTGAATAGAACCCTTTTCAGAGTTTATTATTTTAACGAAAACGAAACATTTCCTAAATACATCTACATTAACTTGAAAATAAATGGTCCTACTTACATCTCAGCGAGAACTTACAATTCAATAACGGGATGGAGTAAAGAAAATGAGATATACGTTAGTGGCTCACAATATTTAACTCCTGAAATAAATTTAGGTAGAGAAGTAGCACTAATTTTGGGCATATCTATATTAGCAATTGCACTAGTTGTTTATTTTAGAAGAAAAAGTTAAAGAGAATATATTGGGCTTCTATCGGTTCTTTCCTCTCTAATCAACAGAGATGAGATGTCCAATTTTTGTTTATCTTTTACGTGGTTGAGGAAATCACTGGTGTGTTTTATGTCAAATTCGATAAGTTCGATCATTAACTTCCATATTTTGACATATATCTCTTCCAACATTTCTTTAGGCATGACTGAAATGATTGCTGGATTTTGAAGCCAATTCTCGAAACCTTTTATAGTTCTGCTAATATGTTGGCATGCAGTTCTTGATGCTAACAATAAATTCAACCTGTCAGCTTCCTTATAATTCTTAGACTCAAAACTTTTGACAGCTATTTCAAGAATTTTCTTCTGCTCATTAACCCAATCTTGCATGCTCCTCACGAAAGTTTCGTTGAAAGCCATGTATGACAATTTATTAATTAACAGCGTATTTAAACTTATTCAAAGGAAAATTTTTAAGAAACAGTATTTAAAAACTAAAATAGAAATGACAGATAGTTATATTCCCGAAGTCCCCTTTGTACCAACTCCTGAGAATGTTGTCAGAAAAATGCTTTTACTAGCAGAACTTAAGCCAAATGAAAAACTTGTAGATTTAGGTGCAGGCGATGGTAGAGTATTGATTATAGGTGCAACAGAATTCAAGGCAATACGTTGTATTGGTGTTGAAATAAGATCTGAGCTTGTTAAGAGCGCCAAAGAGAAAATCAAGAAGTTAAATCTAGATAATGTGATCGAGATAGTCCATGGAAATATGTATGATTATCCATTAAATGATGCAGATGTTGTAACTTTGTACTTATTAACAAGTGTAAATGAAAAATTGAAACCAAAACTTGAGAAAGAATTGAAACCAGGAGCTAGAGTTGTAACACACGATTTTGAAATGCCAGGATGGGTTCCTTTCAAAGTTGAAGAAATATACGATTCAGGAAGAACTCATAAGATATACGTTTATAAAATGCCTCCTACTAAGAAGGGGCCACTATCGTTCTACAAATAGGAAACTTTCTTCCAAAACTTTTTCTATATAATTTATCATTTTTGCCAAATCATGTTCATCGCTTTTCTTAATGAACTTCAATATAGATTTGTCATTCGTAAAAGAATAGAACTTCTTTATAATTTGGCTTTGCAGTTTTTTACCTTCGCTGTTTAGTCTTCCATGAGATATATAGAAATCGTAATTTTTTCTGAATTCATAAATTAAAAATAGTATTTCCTCTTTTAGCTTATAGTTCGGCTTCTTTTTCACAAAGATTTATTTTAAGACATTTATAAATAGACGAGTCGATGAGCGCTGATCAGTTAAACGAATTATCAAAGGAATTGCTGGAAATTTTAAAGAATAAAGGCAGTCTTACCATCCAAGAACTGATAGAATGGATTAAATCAAAAAAAGCGAGTAACCTAGTTTTAAGTGCAGTGATTTCTGAGTTAGAAAGTAGGAATTTAATCAAAAAAATAGGTGTTTGGGAAAAATCTGAACCACTTTTTCCATTACCGCAGAAGATTGAACTTGTAACCGCTATAGAAGTAAAGCCCTCCGCCATGAAAGTTGAGAGAAAAGAAACAAAAAATGAAATTGAAACAAAGGTTATAGAATATCTTGCACGCTATTACAGCGTTGGTGAATTAAGGCTTAGGTTAGATTTTTCATCAAAAATAAAGGAACTAGACCCTATATTAAGAAGTCTTGAAGAAAAAGGATTAATAATTTGGGATAGGGAATTGGGTGTTATAACAGCTAGTGATAAATTGCTTAGTGAATACAAGAAAACTAAAAGTTTTCTTGATGTATTTTAAGCCGCTACAAATATAGGATTTCTTGAAGATTTATACGCATACTTGATGAATCCTTCACGCTCTAAAGATTGTAAAATTCTTTTAGCTTCTCCCATAGTTATACCATATTTACTGGAGATAAGCCAAGGCGATAAGTAAGGATTATTTTTTATCTCAGACTTGACGCTTTCAATTAATTGAGGACTAATTATTGCAATAGTTTGCTTTTCTTTCTTTTCAACCGCTTTAGGCCCTTCTTTCTTCTGTTTTTGAGCAGCTTGTTTTAAGGCTCTCTCTTGCCGTTTAGCTAATTGCGATATTCCTTTCTTTCCTTTTCCTCCCATATCTTATTATTTTAAGAAAACCTTAATAAACTTCCAAACTAAACTCAAGATAAATGAGTAAAATTAAAAATGTTGTCGAGATACTAGCATTGTTTGAGAAAGAATTAGATAACATTGAAAAAATAGTGGAAGAAATGAAACTGAAACTTTTAGATGAACTTGAAGCATTGGCGAACACCAAATCGATGAATATAATAGAAAAATTCAGGTCTGAAAAAGAGATGGAATTAAAGAAAGAAGAAGAAAAAGCTAGAAAAGAGGCTGAAGATATTTTAAAAAGAGGCGATGAGTTAATCGCTGAGAAAAAGAAGGAACTGGAAAAGAAATTGGAAATTGCCAAGAAAAAGGTCTTAGAAGCTTTATTATGAGTAATTTTTACAGGACTACAAGAGCAAGAGTTAAAAAAGGATATCTATTACCAAGAGAAACGTTTCAAGGATTGATAGAACAAAAGACTATCGAAGACGCTATTGAAATTTTAAAATCAACCGATTACAAGAAAGAAATTTTGGAATTACAACAACCTTATAAGATTATCAATATTGAACAGGCATTGATAAAAAATATGTTAAGACATTTTTATGAATTAATTACTAGTAGTGTTTATTCTGAAATTTTATTAGCGTATTTTAATAAATATATAATTAGAAATCTAAAGATTGTTTTAAAAGGAAAGGCATTAAATAGAAAATATGATGAGCTTTATAATAGCATTATACTAGATGCAGAGGCTTATCTTGGTAGGAGAGATATAATTATCAAGACGCTAGAAGCGCCAAGCCTTGAAGAAGCCATTCAGCTTTTGAGTAGGTACTCTTTTGGTAAAGAAATAAACCTAGCATATAATGCCTTCAAGGATAGCAACAATCTAGCAGCGTTTGATATAATTTTAGATAAGTCTTGGATAAACATGCTCATAGATGCGCATAATCGTGTGAACATAAGAGATAGAGAAGATACAAAAGATCTAGTAGGTTTTGATGTGGATAGCTATAATGTGTTGGCTCTATTGAGAGCGAAATATATAGGATTAAGCAGCGCTATTCAGAGAGACATTATTGCAAAGAAATCGTTCTATATAGAACAAGATGTTCTCTCTAATATAATAATAACTGAATCTATAGAGGCTTGCATTCAACTATTAAGAAATACATATTATAGAAATATAATTACTGAAGAAATAAAAGGTAAAGAAGATTTAGAGAAGCTAGAAGAGAATTTTAAGAAATTGATTTACAGGACATCAGAATCTAAATTCGTGAAAAATCCACTTAGTCTTGGTGAGGTACTAGCATATATAAAGCTAAAAGAATTCGAAATTCACAATATAGTAACAATATTGTTCGGAATAGAAAATGGAATATCGCCTTCGAAAATTCTAGAAAAATTGTTTATCTAATTTTAAATTTAACTTTAGTAATTAAACCTTCATTATTGAAAGTTCTAAATGGCTTTCCTTCTCCATAGTAAAATTTGGTAAACCATTCATAAAGATGAAGCCTTAGAGCTTGTATAAATACAACGAAACCTTCAAGAAGTGCAATACCCAAATTTCCTAATACTAATGCAATCCCTACTACAATCGTTGTTATTATCGGATTGCCCAAATATAGATTCACTACTGAACCAAGGTAAAGCAAAAATACTGAATGAACAATTACTAATATTGCGAGTCTCAAGTAGCTGATTGTATTCGAAAGTAATCGAGTTATAGAATCGAACACTTCCATCGCTCCTTCACCCAATAATTCCTTAGTTTCAATATGCTCTTCTCCTTCAAGCTTTTTAGCTATATATCTAGCTAATAAAATTAGTATTAAACCAATCAATGCTGAGACAGAGAAGATTTTTGAATAAAGATATGCAGGTATTCCTAAAATAACTTGTTGACTTGAAGAATAAGCACCTATATTCATACCGAAAACCCACAATCCATACAGCAAAAATACGCCTGAAATATAAAACGTTAGATAGGCTATTGCTAAGATTAAATCTTCTTTATTCGAAGCTATTATGCCATTTATTAGTCTTAGGAGAATTCCAAGTATCAAATGGACTATGCCTATAATAATACTGATCTGGAGAACAAAAGTTAAGCCTTCAGGATTCAAGCCCTCGCCATGCTTAACCAATTCTATGACTGGTTGATAATGAACAAATGGTATAGGAAAACCAAAGAACTCATTATGAAGTATACCAAATATTGCACTAGCACAGCCTATAGATACCAATAGGATTCCCCATTGTCTTAAATTTCCTGCGGATCTTAAGTAAAAGAATAAGCCAAGTGCGATGATTAATAAACCGCCACCTAAATCTGCATACATGAAACCATAAAACAAAGTGAAAAAGAAGAAAACAAAGGGTGTAGGATCGATTTCATGATAGTTTGCAGGTCCTTGCATATAAGTAATATTTTCGAAAGATTTGATGATGGGCTTATTAACTATTAAAGTTGGTGCATCTTTTTCCTTCACATCTTCAAATTCGAGAAAACAATCGTTGGAGAATATTTTTTCGAAATCATTCTTGTATCTCTTGGGAATATATCCTTCTAATATAACAAAATTCTTCAAAGGCCTTGAGATTTTTATATTCAAAATGTTTAGATATTGAAGAGAAGCAAGTTCATACAAAGAAATGATATCATAATATCTCATTTTGCTTTCATAACTTATTTTGAGTTCGACCTCAGTTATTTTCTGCCTCAACTCTCTTATCTTTTTTTCTAATCTTTCGATTTCTTCATTTATTGAAATTTTCTCTTCAGGCACTTTAATTTGGATCAATTCTAAACCTCCAATTATTCTAGAAATCTTTTCTGCATATTCAGTCTTTGATAAAATCAAAGCTATATTTACATCTTCTTTTACCTTCTCGCTTATCAATAAGACATCTTCAGGAAGGCTTCTTTTCAATTCAAGTAAGATTTTGGAATTTACTACAACGAACAATACGAAGAACCTTTTTAGGTATTTAATTGTTTCAAAGTCGATTCCTATTTTACTTATAAATTCAAGATTTTGTTTGTAATTCAAAGCTTCGTTAAGTTCTTTGTTGAATTTCCTTCTACTTTCTATCAAAGGATAAAGATTCGTTTGTAACTCGCCGATTTTCTTTTTTAATTCCTCAACTAATTCTCTAAAGTCTTTGAACTCATAAGAATAAGTCTTGACCTGGACCTTATTAGTTAAATAGTCCATAACCCCAAACTCTCTTTTTATCCCTAATTCATTAGCCAAATTTTCTATTTCTGCAGAAATTCTGCTTAATGTCTGTATATATTCCTCTGTATTCTCTATCCTATCTTGCCCTACTTCAATTGTATGAAAAAGCTTGAAGTCAATGAGCTTCGTTATAACACTATCAAATCTATGCCTATCAGTCAGTAGTGTTGCTTTGATTAATTTTTCGACAGGCACGATGCTATTCTATCCATTAAGATTATTAAAAATTAACTTCAAAATTGTTTTATGAAAAAGATTGTTGCGATAGGAGACGAGGAATTTGTATTAGGATTTTCATTAGTAGGTTGCGAAGGATATATTGAAGAAAGACCTGATAAAATACTGCGTTTAATAAAAGAGCTCATAAATAACCAAGAAATAGGGCTAATACTAGTAAATGATAAACTTACTCAAAATATAAAGAAAGAAATTCAAGAAATTAAACTGAAAACCAATTCCCCGTTAATATATGAGGTTCCGGGCCCAGGTAGCGTTAAAAAGACTGAAGATTACAGAAAGTTAATAAGGCAAATTTTGGGATTCTAAGCAATGGAAGTTCTTAAAAAAATGATTGAAGAAAATGCTGAAGTGACTAAGATTAAATCTATAAATGAAATTGAAAAATTAACGGCTCAAATAAATAAGTTAATAGATAAAAACGTTCAACTTACAATCGGAAAATTAAAAGAAATTGAAGATGAATATTCGAGAAAAATCGATTCGCTTAAGAAAATGATAGTTAGCAATGCAGAAATGAATGTCAGAAATTCATTATTAAAGCTTTATAGTGAATACGTAGATAAAGCTATATCTCTAGCACTTGAAGAGATACATAACAATAGGGAAATTTACTTGAAGGGCTTAGATAAACTCTTACTTGAAGCTATTGAGAACATAGGAGAAAATAAAGTAAAAATATATTGCAATCCTGAAGACAAGAACGACATTGAAAAAATAGCTAAGAAGATTTCAAGAGAGAAAAACATACGAATTGAGATTAAAGAAAAGAAAATAAGTGAGTACGGAGGCGTGATCGCAACAAATGAAAGCGAAACAGTCGTTTATAATAATACAATTGAAGCTAGATTAGAAAGAATGAAAGAAGATATAAGAAAAATAGTGGGAGATATTTTAAGGGAATAACATGACAACTGCACCGGGTAGGATTACTTGGATAAGTGGTCCAACTGTAAGAGCAGAAGGTCTTGAAGGTGTCAAGATGTATGAGGTTGTCTATGTAGGAGAAGAAAGACTGATTGGAGAAGTCATAGCTGTCTCAGGCGATAGAGCGGTCATTCAAGTATACGAAACTACAAGTGGTCTTAGACCAGGAGAACCAGTATATAGATCAGGAGAACCTTTATCTGTAATGTTAGGACCTGGCATTATAGGAAGAACTTATGACGGTGTTCAAAGACCTTTAGATGTCATCGCCACCAAAATTGGACCTTTTGTTAAAAGAGGAATTCAAGTAGATCCTATTCCATTAGATAAAAAATGGTATTTTGAACCAATTTTAAAGAAGGGAGATAAAGTAGAAGGCGGGTATATATTAGGCTTTGTTCAAGAAACTCCTCTAATTAGACATGCTATACTTGTCCATCCTGAAATAAAAGGAAGAATAAAATACATAGTAAAAGAAGGAGAATACACAGCTAATGATATCATAGCTGAGGTTGAACATGATTCCGAAACTTATCAATTGAGATTATATCATCGTTGGCCTGTTAGAAAACCGAGACCGTATGTCCAAAGACTAGAACCTGAAGTTCCTCTGATAACTGGAATGAGAATAATCGATACATTATTTCCTGTAGCAAAAGGAGGAACAGCTGCAATTCCAGGAGGATTTGGGACAGGTAAGACTGTAACATTGCATCAAATCGCAGCATGGTGTGATGCTAGGGTTGTGATCTACATAGGATGTGGAGAAAGAGGAAATGAAATGGCTGAAGTGCTTGTGAAATTCCCCGAATTGACTGATCCTTATAGCGGAAGACCATTAATGGAAAGAACGATATTAATTGCTAACACGAGCAACATGCCAATTTCAGCTAGAGAAGCAAGCATATACACAGGAATAACCCTCGCTGAATATTATAGAGATATGGGATATGATGTAGTTCTTGTAGCAGATTCTACAAGTAGATGGGCAGAAGCATTAAGAGAAATTAGCGGAAGACTTGAAGAAATGCCTGCTGAAGAAGGATTCCCTTCATATTTAGCTTCGAGACTAGCTGAGTTTTATGAAAGAGCGGGAAGAGTAATAACACTAAATCAAAACAGGTCTATTGGTTCAGTAACAGTAGTAGGTGCAGTTTCTCCTCCTGGAGGAGACTTTTCTGAACCCGTAACAGTTCATACTTTGAGATTCGTTAGAGCATTTTGGGGCTTAGATAGTGCACTAGCATATTCAAGGCACTATCCTGCAATAAATTGGATAATCAGTTATTCATTATATGTTGATGCTGTAGCCAAATGGTGGGAAAAAGAAGTCGAAAAAGGATGGCCAGAACTAAGAAGAACAATGCTTGAAATATTACAAAAAGAAGACGAATTGAAAGAAATTGTAAAGCTCCTAGGTCCTGAAGCTCTTCCCGATAGCGAAAAGTTAATTTTAGATGTAGCACGCATCATTAGAGAAGGATTTTTGCAGCAAAACGCATTCGATCCTGTTGATACATATTGTTCAGTACAAAAGCAATACAAGATGCTGAAGATGTTCATTGAATTTTATCAAAAAGCCAAAATTGCTCTAGATAAAGGAGTACCTTTATCTTCGATAAGAGCTATGCCTGTAATAACTAAAATGATGAGAGCAAGATACACAATTCCTAACGAGAAATATGTCGAGATAGATAATTTAATTGAAGAGATTAATCAATCGATTAATAAATTATTAGAGGGGATAAAGAGTGGCTAGTGGAGGATTAGAATATTATTCAGTTAGAGAAATTAAAGGACCATTATTAGTAGTAGAAGGTGTTAAAAACGTAGCATATGATGAACTTTTAGAAATAGAAACTGGAACAGGAGAGAAAAGATTAGGAAAAGTTCTAGAAGTTGGTTATGGAATTGCAATTGTACAAGTATTTGAGGGAACAACGGGTCTTTCAGTAAAAGGGACAAAAGCAAAGTTCTTAGGAAGAACTATGGAAGTCCCTGTCAGCGAGGATATGCTTGGAAGAATATTTGATGGGCTAGGAAGACCTATTGATGGCTTACCACCCCCAATTCCTAGAGATAGACTAGATGTTAACGGCTCGCCTATAAATCCGGAAAGAAGAGATTATCCTACTAACTTCATACAAACAGGAATTTCTGCAATAGATGGCATGAATACGTTAATAAGAGGACAAAAGTTACCTATATTTTCAGGTGCTGGCTTACCTCATAACAAAATTGCTGCACAAATAGCGAGACAAGCTACAGTTCTAGGCCAAGAAGAAGAATTTGCAGTTATATTTGCAGCTATTGGTGTTCAAAACGATGAAGCCTCTTTCTTTAAGAAAAGTTTAGAAGAGACAGGTGCAATAAAACGAAGTGCATTATTTTTGAACTTAGCTGATGATCCAGCTTTTGAAAGGGTCATCACTCCAAGGATTGCTTTAACATTAGCTGAATATTTGGCATTCGAAAAAGACATGCATGTTTTAGTAATTATTACGGATATGACTAACTACGGTGAAGCTCTAAGAGAAATTAGTGCAGCAAGAGAAGAGGTGCCTGGAAGGAAAGGATATCCTGGATACTTATATACGGATTTAGCTACAATATATGAAAGAGCAGGAAGAATTAAGGGAAAGAAAGGAAGCATAACGCAAATGCCAATATTGACAATGCCTAACGATGATATAAGTCATCCTATACCAGATTTAACTGCTTATATCACAGAAGGACAAATAGTATTAGGTAGAGAATTGCATAGGGTTGGAATATATCCTCCTATTAACGTTCTCATGAGCTTAAGCAGATTGATGAGAGATGGAATAGGCGAAGGAAAAACAAGAGCAGATCATCCTGATGTTGCAAGCCAGTTATATGCTTCTTATGCAAGAGCTCAAGAATTAAGAGCATTAGCTCTTATAGTAGGAGAATCTAGCTTAACTCCGGTTGACCTTAAATATCTAAGATATGCTGAAGCATTTGAGAAGAAATTCTTGTCTCAAGGATATTATGAAAACAGAGATATTTTCAAGACCTTGGATATTGCATGGGAAGTTTTATCCATGTTACCCGAACAAGAATTGACCAGAGTAAAAGAGAAGTTTATCAAACAATATTATAAGAAAAAAGCAGAATAGCATGTCTCAAGGATTTGGAGGTAGGGCTTTACCTACAAAGATAAATCTGATTAGACTCAGAAGAAGTCTAGCTTTTGCTAGAAGGGTAAAAAAGATACTTGAAGATAAAAGAGAAGTCATATTGCATGAATTAGAGAAATTAATTGATGAAATATCAGAAGAAAGTAAGAAAGTATGGGATTCTCTTTTTGAAGCTTACGATGCTTTATATTCTGCTTACATGAGTATGGGTCCTTTAAATGTTAATTCGCTAGCCATCACGACACCTCAAAAATTGGCAATTGAGATGAAAGAAGAAAATCTAATGGGAGTAAAAGTTCCAAGAATTAAGCTAGTCAATTTAGAAAAAAATCCGCAGTACGGATTTTTAGATTCGTCTAGTGCTCTTGATAAAGCTGTTAAAAAGTTTCAAGAAATTTTACCTATGCTAATAAGTAATGCTGAAAAAGAAAATGCAATTTATAGACTGGCAGAAGAATTGAAGAAAACGCAAAGACAAGTCAATGCTTTGAAATACGTTATCATCCCAAATTATGAAAAAATGATTTATAATATTGGTAATGCTTTAGAAGAAAGAGAAAGAGAAGATTTCGTAAGACTTAAAAAGATAAAAGCCATATTAGAAAGAAAAACTAAACATGGAGGCCAAGATTAAAGAAGAATTTGAATCGATAAGAGAAGAATTTAAGAAAATGAAGGAAGAAAATATAAAGGAAATAGAGAGAAAAATCGAAGAATTGAAAGCAAAGGTTTTTAAAGAACTAGAAAAAACCTTATCTTAATATGTCTTTAAAATATGCTTATATATTGATTGGTGTCCTCATTGCAAGCGCAACATTGAATCTAGTAAATGCACAAGGACTTTCTACTGGAGAAGGTTTGAAGCTCGTAGCTGCAGGATTGGCTTTCGGTCTTGCAGCAGTTGGAGCAGGCTTAGCAATAGGTTATTCAGGTGCAGCTTCTATTGCAGTGGTTGCTGAAAAACCAGGCATGAGAGCTTGGAGTTTCATAATATTAGGTTTGTCTGAGGCGCTAGCAATTTATGGTTTAGTTATAGCGTTCTTGCTTATATTTACTTAAATAAAAGAAATTTTATTTGATACCTTTTCTGAAATAAGCTCCGCATTTTGTACATTTAAACAATCCTATTGTTTGTGATTTCTTACCTTTAGGAGCGAGAGTCCATGTTTTTATTGGATTTTCTACATCATTACCGCATTTAGGGCAGGTCACCATCGCATTGTTTAATCTTTCATCATCATATAAATTTAATGCTGTTTAAATGTCTATTCTCGATTAATTTGTTATGATTACTGCTAAAGAGATGAGAATTATTGAAGATAATGTAGAAGAGTTGGGTTTGAATAGGAGATTATTAATGGAAAATGCAGGCTCTGCGATAGCTGACTTTCTAAAATCAAAAGGTATTATCGAGAATGTTGTATTGGTAGCGGGAACAGGTAATAAAGCAGGCGATGGATTCGTAGCATTAAGACATATTCTTGCATATGGCGGAAGTTGCAAGATAATATTATTGGAAAAAGAAGAAAATATAAAAACGCAAGAAGCAAGAGAAAACTTCGAATTCTTAAAGAAAATGCCAAGTGTAAAAATTTACTACTCTGAGAATTTATCAGATATCGATATTGCAAATATCTTGAAAAATGCAAATGTTGTGATTGATGGTTTAATAGGAACAGGCTTAAAAGGGAAACCTTCTCAAAAAATATCAAGACTTATAAAGTTAATAAATGAAAGTAATCGTTTTGTGTTAGCAATAGATATACCTACTGGAATCGATCCTGATACAGGTGATAATTATGGTGAGTATGTTAGGGCAAACGTAGTAATTACTATGCACAAAATAAAGAAGGGGCTACTGAGATACTTGAAAGAATTTGAAATCATCGAAGCAAACATAGGAATACCGCGAGAACTTGAGATGTTTGCAGGAATAGGTGATGTAAAAGCCTTATTCAGCGTAAAATCACCGTATTCTAAAAAAGGAGATAGTGGAAGAATTCTAATAATAGGAGGCTCAAATATATATCACGGAGCCCCTATTCTTGCAGGTTTAGCTGCTTTAAGAAGCGGAGTAGATTTAGTATATTTATACTTGCCTGAAAAAATTGCCTCGATTGCTAGAAGTATGGCGCCTGAATTCATCGTAATACCTTACAAAGAAGAAGAATTCAACGAGAAATCTGCAAAAGAGATTATAGAATTCATTGAAAAAGTCGATGCTGTTCTAATAGGTAATGGTCTTGGTTTAGGGCACGATGATGCTGTAGAAATAATATTTAATGCTGTTGAAGAAAAAAAGAAATTTTTGATAGCTGATGCTGATGCTTTAAAAACAAATGCAGTCAAAAAAGCAAGAAAAATTAAAGTAGTTTATACACCTCATGCTGGAGAATTTAAAGCTATTACTGGAATTGAATTGCCTCCTTATGAAGAAATGAATAAGAGAATTGAAATAATAAAAGAGGCTAGCAAAAAGTTAGGAGTTATTTTCCTCGTGAAGGGTCATTATGACGTAATATCAGACGGTGAAAAAGTTAAAATTTGCAGAGGAGGAACGCAAGCTATGACTGTTGGAGGAACGGGCGATGTGCTTGCAGGTCTTTGCACTGGTTTAATTGCTAGAACAAAATTTGCTTTCGAAGCTTCAATTGCGGCCTCATATATAAATAAAAAAGCTGGCGAACTCGCTACAAGGGAATATGGTAATCAAATAAAAGCCACAGATTTAATTGAGTTTATACCAAAAATAATTAAAAATCTTGATCCTACTTATCAAATTTAACGATAAATTTAAAAATAAAATTTCTTATAATTCATAATGCCTCACTGGAAGATGAATCGGAGGGGTTATCCTCTCCATGAGGATATAAAGCAAGCAATTAGGGAGGCTCTAACAAAAGGCGACTATCCTCCTTTTAAATTATGTGAAGAAGTCGCTGCTATACTAAAAAGAAAGGGTTTTTATACAGGGCATATAAACGTCAAAAAAGTTTGGAAATTATATCTAGAAGTCCAAAAAGAGAACTTAACCTTTAACCAGCCTGTCTAGTTGGTTCAAGACATATTTTTTAATTTCTTTCTCATTCTTTAATTCCCTTACCAATTTTCCTTTCTCTATATATTTTTTCAATAAAGGTTCGACTTCTCCTCCGCAATATTTACATTTTTCAGGAGGAGCTTCGTAAAATAGTTTTATTTCGTCTTTGAAACATTGCTTGCAACGATATACTTGCTTTCTACCTGGAAGCTTAGCTCTCTTTGAATATGGCTTACCTTCTTTTTCGACGATATCAAAAGCTAAATCTATTGACGGAGGAAAAGCTATTGAAGTTCCTACGCCATAGATGTCGACCAAATCCCTTGTCAGTAGGATAGTATCTTCATCAACACCGCTGCTAAGGATTATTTTTGCATCTTTTAACCCGTTAATATCTAAAATCCATCTTACCTCTTGTAAAAGTTTTCTTATATCTCCTCTTCTTGAGCTAGGCGTATCTAATCTCACACCTGCAAGCTTTGAACCTAATGTTTTAGCAGCTAACCAAACTTCTGTTCTTTCATCATACATTGTGTCGCATAGCAGATATCTAGGAACATCATTTGGCATCACTTCATCAAATGCTAACCAAGCATCTTCTACTTTATCAAATATCAATGTTAACTCATGTGGCATTGTGCCAACTGGTTGTTCTTTTAATAACTCAGCTCCAAGAACACCTGATACTGCATCACAACCTCCTATATATGCCGCTCTATCTGCTAAAGGTGCTAAAGCAGGATGCAAAGATCTAATACCGAAGAAAATTACTTTTTTATCTCCTGCTGCTAGTTTTATTCTGGCAGCTTTAGTAGCGATGCTAACGTAATGTCTAAATATTCCATCAATAACAGGCTCATAGATACCAAATTCTTTATATGGACCAGAAATACTGAAAACAGGTTCATATAACCTGAAAATAGTACCCTCATCCATTGCATAAACATCAACATCTTTCCCGATGAAAATATTCAGTACTTCTGGAAGACCACAAAAAACTGCCCATTCATAATTTTTTGGAAAATTATAAGAATGAACATCCATCGTGACGTTTGTATCAAGTTTTCCTTTTTTCTCTAAAATTTTGTATGTCCTTACATAATATATGTCGGTTACCTTTCCTGATAGTATCTCTTCTTCTTTTGCTATGAAGAACCTTCTATCCATTAATATTTTTTGTGAAATCATGCATAAAAATCATAAGAAACGTTTTAAGAGAAACTGTTCAATATCATGCTTACCTCTTTCAATTAAATCTAAAATTAATTTTGAAGAATAAGGAGCAAGACAAACACCTATTCTACAATGCCCTACACAAACTAAGAGATTTTCTTTCAGCTTATCAATGATAGGCATTAAATCAGGTGTACAAGGCCTTGAACCAACCCATTTATCAATGATCCCGAAACCTTTTGCAGAGGGAAAATATTTTATGAGTGTCTTTTCAAGAAAATCATAGCATTTCCGCATTGGTTCATCATTAACATCTGCAAGTTCTAAAAATCCCGTAGCTTTTAAATTTCCTTCGTAAGTATTAGCAAAAGATATACGGTGATCGCCTCCCAAAACATGATGTTCCAATTTTAACTTCGAATTAGTTATTATTGCATAACCTCTACCTGCTATGATGGGTAGGCGAATCTTAAGCGATTTATAAATATCCCTATAAGCCCCTGTTGCAATGACATATATATCTGCTTTAATTTTACTTTTATTTGTAATTAGATAATCAATATAATTTCCACTGAGCTCGAAATATTCAGCTTTTTCATTTATAAAAGATACATTTAACTTCTTCAACAGTTCTGTAAAATTTTTCATAAGCAATCTAGGATCTAAACTATATTCTTCATAATAATAAATACCGCCACACACATTTTGGTTTAGGCTTTTTTCTAATTCCAATATTTCTTTTTCTGAAAGGATAATATATTTATTAAATTCTGGATATTTTTTTATAAAAGCAATTCTTTTATCAAATTTCAATTTATCTAGAAATACTTCTAGTAGTCCATCTTTTTTAAAATTTATGAATATTTTATTTGACAGATTCTCATACCAGCTTATAGCTTCTGAAATCATATCATAGATTAATTTCATATTTTGCAACTCTGCAGCTTTCTTGCTTTCTTTAATAAATCTCAATACCCAGCGAGCATTTTTAAATAAAGATTTGAACGATATCCTTATACCTGAATGTTCTATAAAAATCCATTTAAGAATATCTCTTAAATTGCCTATAGAAGGTGAAAGAGCACTAAAAGTTGGAGAAATCAATCCTGCATTATTCCATGAAGCCGCTTTATAGAAAGGATTTTCATCTATTATTTTAACTTCGTATCCTTCTTCTACCAATCTGTAAGCAATGGAAAGTCCAATTACGCCGCGTCCTATTATAGCTACTTCTTCTTTCATCTTGTTTAATTACGCTCAAGGATTAGATTAAGGAAACGATGAATTTTAGATAATAATGATATGTATTTATTATGGAATTTGAATTAAGTGAAGAAGAAAGGATATTCCAAGAAACTGCCAGCGAATTCTTAAAAAAAGAATTGAGACCTATTGCTCGAAAAATAGATGAAGAGAAAAGGATACCTAAAGATTTCATAAAGAAATTTGCCTCGCAAGGGTACTTGGGTTTATTAAATTCTCCGAAATATAGCGGAGCAGGAGCTAACATGAAGATGGCTACAATTCTTGCTGAAGAAATTGGTAAAAACGACATAAGTTTAGCTACAGCAGTTTTTTATTTACTGAATACAGCATGGAGCTATATACTTGAAAAGTATGGAAAAGAAGAAGTTGTTCAAGAAGTCATACCTAGGTTAGTTAAAGGTGAAGCATTTGTAGGAATATGTTCTACAGAACCGAGTGGAGGATCTGATGTTGCTTCAATAAGTACCTTGGCAAAGAAGAATGGGAATAATTACTATATCGAAGGAGAAAAGATATACATAAGTGAAGTTAGGGAAATATTAGAAAACGATGGAGGATTATTAACTCTGGCTAAAACTAAACCAGAATTAAGACATAAAGGAATAAGCATGTTCTTTCTCCCTTTGAAAAAATTAGACAACATCGAAGTGAGCTATCTAGAAAATATGGGAAGAATGGGAATATCTACTTCAATAATAAGATTCAAAGGTTCATCTGTAGATGAAAAGTATCTAATTGGTGAGGAGAATAAGGGTTTTTATTATGCAATGGAGGGATTCGTCACTGCTAGAATATTAGTCGCTGCATCATGCATTGGAGCAGCTGAAGCTGTATTGGAAAGAGGGATTGAATATACAAAAAACAGAAAAGCTTTCGGTATTCCTTTAGCAAAATATGAAGGAATCCAATTCCCAATGGTTGATTTGTATTCTAGAATAGAAGCAGTTAAACTATTGATTTACAAAGCTGCTTGGCTTTATGATGAAATGAGAAAGGGAAAAGCAAGCTATAAAGAAGTAACGAAATATTCAGCAATGAGTAAGCTTCTTGCTCCAAAATTAGCGATCGAGACCATTGAAGAAGTAATGACATGGTTAGGAGGTTATGGATACACTAAAGAAGCCGAAATCGAAATGGCGTTAAGAGGTGTAATCTCCTATTACGTAGGAGCAGAGGGAGCGGCAAATATTATGAGAATAATAATCGGAAGAGAAATATTAGGAAAAGAATTCGTGCCTTACAAGGAATAATTAGCGTTTAATTCTCTTTTTTAGTTTTTTGATAAGTTTCTCTATTAGCTTGTGAATATCTACTACTGCATAATAGTCGCTGAAATTAAAGATAGGACTTTCAGGATCTTCATTCAAAGAAATAATCATTGATGAATTTATTATGCCCCCTATATGATCTAGATCTCCCTTAACGCCTATCGATAAGCAAAGCTTAGGCGAGATTCTTAAATTTGATACGCCAATCCATTCTTTAAACCAATTCCTAGCGAAACCTGTTTTATCCGCGATTACGCGGGCACCGATTAAATTAGCGAGATCATTTATTCCCTTAAGCTCTTTTTCTTCATGAATATTCTCTCCAATGCAAATTATGTAGTTTGATTTCAACAATTCATTATATCTTTCAGATAATTTTGTTTTGTCTCTAACGATAACTCTAGAAACTGCAATAGGAATCTTAATTTCTTCAATTTGAGCTTGTGAATTTCTTTCAATCTCTCCTTCTTCAAGCTCATACAATTCAACAATTGCTGGAAGAACAGTTTCGAGCTCTAAAACAGCTATACCACTTTGATATATTTTATTAGCGATTAGTTTATTTCCTTCAATCTTGAAATCGAGGCAATTTATTAGAGCAGGAATATTTAATCTTGCAGAAAGTCTTGCAGCAACTTCTTTATCTTCTAAGGATTCACCAAATACTATTAAGTCAAATTTATATTTTTTATAACATTCAGAAATTGCACTTGTAAATGCCTCTAAATCATAATTTATTAAATTTATATTAGTAACCAAGATTAATTTATTAACTGGTGCAAGCTTAAAGCTTTCTATTATATCATCTTTATAAAAATATTTGAAAAGTATAAGAAATATTTCATCATCTTTTTTCTTTAATTTATTTATTTTTACCAATAATCTATTTAATGATGCTATATCTTTAGAAAAGCAAGCGATCTTCATTTTAAATTGTTAATTATTAAATCACATAATTTATCTGCTAAATCATCATATGAATTATATTCAATAAGTTTAGGCTTTCGTTGATTTAAAACTTTCATACTTAGAGTCTTCGTTTTGTTGGTTATAGCCTTGATTCCAAGAAAATTTGCATCCCAAATCTTTACTTCCTTAGGCTTAAAATCACGAATAGGCCTAGCATTATAAGCTAGCGCATCTAACATGCTAACCACAAGCGGCATACGAGCTTCTTTAACATATAAATCACCATAATAAACGCATTCACAAACTATTCTGCTATCTTCAGACCATGCTTTGATTGCTCTAGAAATATGGGGTAAATTAAGCTTTTCTGCTATCAAATAAGGCAAAATCCAATCACTTGTATCTTGAGAAAATTCACCGAACATTAAGACATCAAAAGGTTTTGATTTCCTTATAGCAGCTAATAAAACTTCAGACTTTGCAAATACATCTATATTTGAAAATAATGGGTCGGTAATTAAATAGGCTTCAGTGGCTCCATACAATTCATTTAAATAAGGAATAAATTGTTTATCTCCTATCGAAAATACCACTACATCCCCTCCTCTAAGTTTTATAATCTTAGAGGCCTCAGCTAAAGCGACTTTTTCTGAAGCGTTTATGCTAAATCTGTATGCTTGATTTAATTCGCCAATCGCAATAGGTTTTACAAATACTGCAATTCTCATTATTCAATAGAATAAGTCAAGTTTTTTAAATTTAGCATTCAAAATTGATTGGTGAACTACGATTATTTAATACCTCTAGTGAAAAGATGGGTTGCAGGTAAAACTTTAGATGAAGCTTTGATCGTTGCAAGACAAGCAAATATGAAAGGCTATTATGTCGTTTTAAATTATCTAGGTGAAGAGATCACAGATGAAAAGCAAATCAGGCATACCGTCCTCGAATATAAAAAAATAATAGATGTAATAAGAAGGGAAAAAATAAATGCTGCCATAGCTTTGAAATTAACTCAATTGGGATTATCATTAAATGAAAGTCTATGTGAAGATAATTTAAATGAAATAGTCAAGTATGCTAAAAATAACAAGCTTACTGTTTGGATAGATATGGAAAACTCTAAATATACAGATAAAACAATAAAGATCTACTTGGAATTTTTGAAAGAATACGATGAAATCGGTGTAGCAATACAGGCATATCTGAAAAGAGGTTTTGAACTTGCGAAATTAGTAGCAGCAAATGATGGAATGATAAGATTAGTAAAAGGAGCCTATAAGGAACCTAGTTCAATAGTTTATACTTCGAAAGAGGAAATTAACAGAAACTTTAATGAAATAATGCAATACTTATTCGAAAAAAGGATAAGATTGGAATTAGGGACTCATGATGAAAAACTTGTTTACAATGCTATAAAGCTCATTCTCAAAACAAAGCATAATATAGAATTCGCTTTTTTAAGAGGGATAAGGAACGATTTAAAGAGCTGGTTAGTGAAAGAAGGATTCAAAGTTGTAGAATATATTCCTTACGGGCCTTCTTGGAAAGATTATGTATATCGAAGAATAAGAGAGAAAAGATCCAATATTTTATTGGCTCTTACTTCTATATTTACCAAGTAATCTTTTACAGGAATTGCAGTATCTATAAGATTTTCTATCAGTATCCTCAATTGAATTGCTGAAATACATTACACATGATTTATTTTTACAATGACTTAATCCTAGCATATGACCTAATTCATGCATAACTTCTTTTTTTAATCTTTCTTGAAATAGAACAGGATCATCTTCTAAGCCATAAAAACTTTGCTTTAGTCTAGCTGTCGAAACTATTCCTTTGTTTGTATATGCAACACCAAAACAATAGTTAAAAGCTGGCACGAATATGTCTTCATCAATAATTAAAAGATAATAATCATTTCCAGATTCACCGAATAAATCAAAGAGTTTTAAGGCGTTATACTGATTTCTCTCCTTATTGAAGGCTGGCTTCAAGTCAAGCTTTATTTTATCAAATAGAATTTCTACATCACCGATTTCTTCTTTTATGATTTCTTTTAATTCTTCATATATCATGTTTGTTGAATAAATGTGTATCCTCATGGCATCCAGTTGCTTTCTTTAACTACATAATCTTTTATTTCATTAACCTTCATAAATAACCAATTGCCATTATAAATCGCTAGGACGGCTTCTCTTTGCTTATATGCATCAAACAAGTCAAGCCATTCAAATAATCTTTTGACTTGAACGCTTTTCACTTTATTCTTTTTATACTTAACCTCAAATATTGCAATTCTATCAGCCTTGGTAGCTATTACATCAATAACGCTTGCAGGAACCCTTTTACTTTTCCAACCTTTTTGTTTCAAATATTCTACTAGCTTTCTCTCATATCTTTTTCCTTTAGATCTAGCTGACATTTAAATGACAAGATATAATTATGATTTATAATATGAAAATTAAGGTCTTAGAAAATAAGTATGATCCCGTAGCAATAGAAGAAAATGTATTCAAATTTTGGTCAGAGCACGATATATATAAAAAGATAAAAAACAAGAATAAAGGAAAAGCGAAATTTTATTTTCTTGACGGGCCGCCTTACGTAACAAATCCAATTCATGTAGGAACAGCATGGAACAAAATAATCAAAGATTCATATTTGCGATACTTTAGAATGAAAGGATATGATGTCTGGGATATACCTGGCTTCGATATGCATGGTCTTCCTATCGAAGTACAAGTTGAACAATTACTGAAGATAAAAACTAAGAAAGATTTAGAAAAGTTTGGAATCGATAAATTCATTTTTGAATGTAAAAATTATGCTTTAAAAAATCTTTCAATACAGGAGAAACAGTTCAAAGAACTTGGAGTCATGATGGATTGGGAAAACGCCTATATGACGATCAAAAATGAATATATAGAAGGAGTATGGTATTTCATAAAACGCGCTCATGAAAAGGGTTTATTGTTTAAAGGAAACCAAGTAGTTCATTGGTGTCCTAGGTGTGAAACTGTCTTAGCTGGATATGAAGTTGCTGAGGGATATAAAGAAAAAGAGGATCCTTCAATATATGTTAAATTCAAATTAGTTGATGAAAATGCATACATATTAATTTGGACAACGACACCATGGACATTACCTTCTAACGTAGCAGTAGCAGTGCATCCTAAGGAAGATTATGTTTATGCGATGGATGAAAGTGGAGATGTCTTAATACTTGCTGAAAAAAGACTAGAAGCAGTTGAAGAAGAAACAGGTAAAAAGCTTAAAGTCTTGAAGAAAATTAAAGGTTCAGAGCTTCAAGGAAGAAAATACATAATGCCCTTAGAAGCTATTCTAAAAGTACAGAAGCAGATTGAACACAAAATAGTTACCAGTGAAGAATTCGTTACAACGCTTGAAGGTACAGGCTGTGTTCATATGGCTCCTGGACATGGTATAGAAGACTTTCAATTAGGTAAAATTTATGGTCTTAAAGTATTATCGCCTGTAGATGCTTCAGGAAAATTTGAAGAAGAAATTGAAAGATATGCTGGAATGTATGTATTTGAGGCTAATGATTTAATAATCCAAGATTTAAAGTCTCTGAATGCTCTATTTTATGCTGGAAAAATAACGCATAGATATCCGCATTGTTGGAGATGTAAGAATCCTTTAATTTTAAGACTTTCAGATCAATGGTTCTTAGACGTTCCAAAAATAAAGGATATTTTGATTGAAGAAGCAAGAAAAATAAATTGGGTTCCTTCTGGATCTTTAGAAAACAGAGTCATACCTTGGCTTTCAAATGCTCATGAATGGGCTTTGAGCAGACAAAGATACTGGGGCATACCTTTGCCTATTTGGATATGCGAAAATTGTGGACATATTCAAGTAATAGGTTCATTACAAGAACTTTTAAGCAAAGCAATAAAATTGCCTTCTTCAGATATAGACCTTCATAAACCTTGGGTTGATGGTGTTGAAATAAAATGCGAAAAATGTGGTTCAAATTCAAAAAGGATACCAGATGTGCTAGACGTATGGGTTGATTCAGGAGCGGCTTCATGGTCTAGCTTAGGTTATCCTGGAAAATTTGAGAACTTCAATCGTTTATTCCCTGCAGATTTGATTATAGAAGGACCTGATCAAATAAGAGGTTGGTTTTATAGTTTGCTAGTTACTGGTGTTGTAACAATTGACAAAGCTCCTATGAGGAATGTATTGATTCATGGTTGGTCTCTGGATGAAACAGGTAGAGCAATGCATAAGAGTCTAGGAAATGTAATCAATCCAGAAGATGTAATCCCAAAATTCGGAAGAGATACGCTTCGAATATATGAACTTTCTAATACTACATGGGAAGATTTGAAGTTTTCGATGTCGAAGTTACAAGAATATTTCAAGATCGTTAATATAATTTGGAATACCTTCTATTTTTGTTCATTATACATGAATATCGATGCATTTGATCCTAAAAAATTCAAGGCTTTTGAATATCTAGAGCCTGAAGATGTATGGTTAATAAACAGAATAAATGAAATAAAAGCGAAAGTAGATGAGGCTTTCTCTAAATTTGAATCATTTGAAGCATTGAGACTGCTTTTAAACTTCATCATAGAAGATGTAAGCAGATGGTATATTAGATTAATAAGAAGAAGGGTATGGATAGAGAAAGAAGATCCTAGCAAAGATGCTGTTTATTATACTTTATACAAATCACTAAGAGATTGGCTAATCATGTTTGCTCCATTTGCACCTTTCATATCTGAGGCTATATATCAAAAAGTCTTTAGAGAAATTGAAGAACAAGAAAGTATTCATCTGATGGAATGGCCGTCGATGGAAAAGTTTGATGAGAACGCATTAAAAGAAATGGAAGTGATAAGAGAAATAGTTTCTAAATCTTTCTCGCTTAGAATGAAGAAAGGAGTGAAGTTAAGAAGACCGGTTATGAGGACTATTATAATACCTAAAGATGAATATGTAGAAGCAATCATAAACAAATATTCAAAGTTAATAAAAGACCAACTGAATACGAAAGAACTACAAATAGAAAAAGATGAAAGCAGAATAGAGAATATCAAAAAATTATTAGCTAAAGTCAACTATGAAATAGCAGGCCCGGTTCTTAAAGGAATGCTCAATAAATTTATTAACTACTTGAAGAGCGCAGATACAAAAAGTTTGAAAAGAATACTTGAAGAAAAAGGAGAAATAACGATAGAGATTGATAATAAACCTTTAAAGATTAGCAAAGATATGTTGAGTTTTTATGAGGAATTAGAAGAAGGATATGGAAGCATAGATACAATGTATGGAAAAATATTCATTGACTTCAGAATAACTACAGAAATCGCAGCAGAAAGTTTAGCGAAAGAGATCGTTAGAAGAATACAAATGATGCGAAAAATAGCAAATCTTAATGTCACAGATAAAATAAAAGTTCAAATCAAGGTTCCTTCTGAAGAAGAAGAGGCGTTAATTAAACTCAAATATGATTACATAAAAAATGAAACGCTTTCTGAAGAAATCGAGATTAATTCTAAAGAGATCGAGATGAAAGGTATTTTAATCAGAGACTGGGAAATTGATGATGAAACGTATATTATTTCAATCGATAAGATAACAAAAGTTTAAGTAAATGCAAAGTTAATCTTTGCATGCCCATGCACGCAGCAATTATTGATCATAATACGACTCCTACGTATACTAGTTTAAGTATTTTAAGAGCTCTTAAACAAAGATCGCATCATGCATATTATTTACCTATTGATAAGCTTTCGTGCATAATCACAAATAACGGAGTAGAAGTAAGATTCCAAGATAAAGCTTTAAAAATAATCGATTGCTTTTTTTTAAGAGCTATTGGAAATATCTTGAATTCTGAGAGATTTGAATATCGAATAAATTTATTAAAAAGCTTAGAAAGTATGAAAAAGGTTATAATAAATCCTGTTACGGGATATTTAAATGCTAGAAACAAATTCAGTTGTCTAAGTCTGTTGGCTTCTAAAAATATTAACGTTCCTGAAACATTGATAACCGAAAATGAATTCATAGCTTATGAATTCATTAAGAAAATGGGTAAATGTGTAGTTAAACCAATGATGGGCTCACGAGGTATTGGAAGCTTTTTGGTAGAAGATGCAGACATTGCATTTAGAAGACTTCAAGAATTGAGGGAAAAAGGATATGCGTTATATATTCAAAGATATGTGAATAAGCCTGGAAGAGATCTGAGAGTCTTTGTCGTAGGCGATGAAGTTATTGGAGGTATGGCTAGGGAATCAGATAATTGGAAGACAAATGTTTATCAAGGCGCTAAAGGAAGACTTATTGAAATTAGTGGTGAACTTGAAAGATTAGCTGTAAAAGTAAATAAAGAACTAGGTCTCTTATATAGCGGAATAGACATAGCTGAAGAAAATGGAAGATACTATATTTTAGAAGTTAACGCATCTCCTATTTGGGTAGAATTCCAAAAAGTAACTCAAATAAATCCTGCAGAAAAAATCATTGATCTTGCGGAAAAAATCATAAAAAATAATGGTTAAAAGGAGAAAATTTCTGAAATTTCCATAGGATATTATCATTTATATTAATTTCAGAAAACTACCTTTGAAATGATAACAAGCATATATCTCGCAAATGTAGTTGCATGGATACTAATATTTGCAATTGTAGCAATATTGGTACAGAGGAAATTAGGTGTTCTGGGATTCACAATAGGAGTAGGCGGAACATTAATGGTTTTATTTTCAGTGTTGCAAGATGCCTATGACTTAGGACCTACTTTCTTAGCCTATTTTCCTCTAAATGCATATAGCATACCACTAGGAATTGCTACACCAGGCTTGATTACTGCACTATTCGCATTGGTAAGCTTCTTATCAACATTCTTCATAGAGAGAGAATTCTACAAAGGAGCAACAAGGAACTACTAAAACAACCTTAATAATTTTTTTCTTCAATTATTTTTCATGCCTTTTAAAATCAAAGATATAAATTTAGCAGATAAAGGCGAACTGGATATTTCTTGGGCTTCGTCAAGGATGCCAGTATTAAACTTAATAAAAAGAGAATTCGAAGAAACGAAACCTCTTAAATCTTTAACTATAGGAGCTTGCTTACATGTTACAAAAGAAACAGCAGTTTTAGCATTGACTCTTAAAGCTGGAGGAGCAGATGTATATCTTGCGGGTTCGAATCCATTATCAACACAAGATCATGTAGCTGCAGCGCTTGTAAAAAAAGGGATTAATGTTTTCGCTTGGAGAAAACAAACAACTGAAGAATATTATTGGTGTATTGAACAAGTTATTGCTTCGAATCCTGTTATAACTCTTGATGACGGTGCAGACTTAACTGCTGAAATTCATAAAAAAAGAATAAAAGTTAAAGGAGGCACTGAAGAAACAACTACAGGAGTTATAAGACTTAGAGCACTTGAAAGGAGCGGAGAATTAAGATATCCTATAATAAGCGTTAATGATGCTTATACTAAATTCTTATTCGATAATAGATATGGAACAGGGCAAAGCACGATAGATGGTATAATGAGAGCAACTTCTACGTTGATCGCTGGTAAAAAATTCGTAGTATGCGGATACGGATGGGTTGGAAGAGGAATAGCATTAAGAGCAAAAGGAATGGGTGCAGAAGTTATAGTAACAGAAGTGGATCCCATAAAAGCATTGGAAGCTGCGATGGATGGATATAGGGTAATGAGCTTAAAAGAAGCTTCAAGAATAGGAGACATTTTCGTCACTGCAACAGGAGACATAAATGTGATAAGAAGAGAACATTTCGAATCAATGAAAGATGGTGCAATATTAGCTAATGCAGGACATTTCAATGTCGAAATTTCGATTAAAGATTTGGAAGAGCTCAGTGTTGCTAAGAGAGAAATTAGGGAAAACGTTACTGAATATACTTTAAAGGGAGGAAATAGAGTTTATCTTTTAGCTGAAGGAAGACTTGTAAATTTAGCCTGCGCAGAAGGACATCCTAGTGAAGTTATGGATTTATCCTTTTCACTTCAAGCTTTATCTGTTAAATATCTCGCAGAGCATGCTGATAAACTAGAGATTAAAGTACATAGAGTACCTTATGAGATAGATCGCAGAGTTGCAGAATTGAAACTGAAAAGCTTGGGAATTGAAATCGATAGTTTAACTAAAGAACAAGAAGAATATCTCAAAAGTTGGACAATTGGGACTTAATTTAAAAGAATTTTTGTAAACTCTCTGAATCTCTTATAAACTTTTTTATGCTCTTCCAAGATTTTCTCATTTCTTGAGGAATGAAATTCTTTGAAAGGCACTCCTTTAAGAATGCTAAGGTTCTAGGATCACTAGGATAACCTGAGCCAAAATTTCCGTATTTTTCATGCAATATCTTTATTTCTTTATCTCTTTCTACTTTAGCTATTATCGATGCAGCTGAAACTTCTAAATATTTTTGATCAGCTTTAATTTCGCAAATTATTTCGAAATCTCTTTTTAGATGTTTCTTCAACAATTCAAGATATTTCTGAGTGTTTCGCATTGGAGAATCGATATAGACTTTTTCAGGTTGCAATTCTTCAATGATTTTAGCCATGTATTTTGCTTCGAGACCTGTGATTTTCAATGAAGAAAGTACAGCTTCATCTATTTCCTTAGCATCTATTTTATAGATTTTATATGAGAGCGATAAATTCAATATTTTGGAGTAAAGCTCTTCTCTTTTCGAAGGCGAAAGTAGCTTTGAATCCTTAACTCCTAATTCTTTGAGCTTAAATAAATTGGATGAATCAAAACATATACCTGCTATTACCATCGGTCCTATTAGCGGGCCTCTTCCAGCTTCATCTATTCCAAGCGTTATCATAAAATAATTTGAGCTTTATTTTAGATAAAACAATGCTATGGAATAAAGAAACTGCAAAAAAGATCTATGAAATATTGAAAAAAGAATATAAAATAGAAATTGAGGATTATGTTTCACTTTGGGCTTATGTTACTTATAAAGATCCTTTTAAAGTTTTGATAGCTACAATCCTTTCACAAAGCTCAACTGATAAAGCAGCTTTGAAATCCTTTAAAAGACTAAATGAAAAGATTGGGATCGAACCTGAGAATTTAGCAAAAGCAAGCATAGATGATATCAGAGAAGCGATTAAGGAATCAGGATTGCAAAATCAGAAAGCGATAGCTATCAAAGAAATTGCAAAGAGACTTAGAGACATTAACCTGAAAGAATTGTTAGAAAAAGATCTAAAGAATGCTAGAGAAAAGCTAATGGAGCTTCCTAAAATAGGATATAAAACTGCAGATGTTGTGCTTGCAACTTTTAATAAAAACATATTACCAGTTGATACGCATATTGAAAGGGTATCGAAAAGATTAGGTATTGTAAGAAAGGAAGCAAAATATGAAGAAATAAGAAAAGCTTTAGAAGAAATCTTTCCTCAAGAAACATGGCATGATATTCATCTTTTATTCATAGCCCATGGTAGGAAAATATGCAAAGCCAAAAATCCATTATGCAATTCGTGTAAATTATTCGAATATTGCGAATACCCAAAAACACAAATAAGAGTTTAGTTAATAAAGATTGAGGATGAACGTCCTGAACCCTGATATAAGATGATGAATGCTGGTATTGCTGAACTACTTTTTTATGGATTTAACAAGATTTGTCGAAATTTCATCAATCCTGGATTTACACTTCTCAAATAGTGAATGATAAATTGAAAGAGAAGAAATCAAAGCCTCATTTTTATCAAGCTTGTTCATCTCGATCAACTTCATTTTATCTTCAACCATTTTTCTCGTAGCAGGAGTTACGAGTCTTTCATCTACAGATTTAAGCGCCTCTATAAGAGAAATTCCAAGAGCCGTAGGTTTAAAAACGCCCTTTTGTTTTATTGCAAATCCTCTTTCAACTATCAGAGATGGAAATATTGCTCTCGTAGCATCGGTTCCTATACCATGTTTCTCCATTAAATCTAACAATTCAGATTCGCTCAATCTACTTGGAGGCTTTGTTTCATCTTCTATGAGCTTGATCTCAATTATTTTTACCTTCTCTCCCTGAATCAGAATAGGCATTTTCTCTTCCTTTGGCTTAAAATAATCGTAAAGTGAAAGAAAGCCTTCCTTTTTTATATACTTTCCTTCGCTTCTAAATATTAGATTAGATAAAATTAATTCTGCTTTTTGATATACAAGAATAGCATCATCCATGAAAGCATTCGCTACGAAGCGCTTTGCAATATAATCCCAAATAGGTTTAGCAGCGTCTCTAGCCTTATAAGGCGAAATGGGATAAATGGGAGGATGAGCACCATCATCTTGATCTCCGTTTCTAGGATTTACGCTACCATTAATTTTTAAGCTACCTAATATTCCAGATTGTCTCACAGCTAATAATGGAGAAAAGAAATCGAAATCAGATCTGTATTTATTAGTATCAGTTCTTGGATAAGATATATATCCTTCAGAATAGAGTTTTTCCATTATTGATAAAATTTTTGAAGCAGAAAGCTTTGTTATCTTAGTCAAGTCTTTCAAGGCATCGTCAGTCCTCAATGGAAGAGGACGTTGAATTATTTTCAAATCCTCTGAATAATCCTTAACAATAGTATAGAATGAAGATTTTATTTTATTGTATAATTCAATCGCAGCTTGTCTATTTTTTATATGATCGCTATACGCCTTGAATTTTATACCGTCTTTTTCTAGAGTTAACCTTAGATACCAATATTTTTCAGGTTTGAAATTTTGGATTTGTTTTTCTCTTTCAACAATAAAATACAAAGTGCATGTTTGACATGATCCCCAGCTTATCAATCCTTTATAACCCTTCTTACTACTCTCCAAAGTCAATAAGCGAGTAAAAGATGCCCCTGTTATTAAATCGAAGTCTCTACGAAAGATAGCTTTATCTACCCATTTCCAATTCAAATCGTTTTCAAGATTAGCCCAAGCTCTTTTGAATTCAGATTTGCTAACAGAATTAAAACGCATTCTATAGAATTTTGCCAAAGGACCTCTAACAGATCTGTATATCGAAAGTATTTCGAAACCTATTAACTCTCCTTCATGATCGTTATCCGTTGCAATTACTAAGACTCCTTGATATGTCCTGAAAATCTTTTGTAAGTTATTGTAAGCTTCCTTATCTCTAATCACTGTCACTACTTTGCTTATTTTGAATATCTCAGAAGGATCGACTTGATTCCAGTTTCTAAAGCTTAAAGGTAGATCTGCTTCGAAAACATGACCGCGAACGCTGGTTACTACAGCATTTATTTTCATACTTGTGAAGAAAGATCTTAAGGCTTTAGCTACACTTCCTTTTTCTGCAACTATTATATATAAACTCATTTTCTGAGCACTCTTAATCCCTTTGAAATACAACCATATTTAGGACTGAAATAGGAGGTGAAAATTAAGTTGAACAATGAAATGAATAATAAGAAATATCCTGCAATCATTGAATGCTTCATTAATAAATAAATAGCTGGTATGAAAGGCATAAGCATACTTGCTAATGGACCTGCAAAATACATGATCGCAAAACCTAGTTTTGATGCCTTACTCTTCTTCCTATTAATTTTTATTCCGAAAGTTATAGCTAATAATCTTATTCTTTCAGGAATCCAGCTTATTCTAATCAAATTCGAAAAACCTATGTAATAGTAAGAAAAACGAATGCCTAATATGTTTCCAAATATGAGATGAAAAAGGTCATGCGCACTGTACCAAAGCAGTACCCAAGAAATTAAACCGAGTATTAAATCGATTATAGCATTTAGAGGAAGTAATATTAGAATAACAAGTGCGAAAATAGTTAGAAATGCCAATAAAGAAGTACCTTTAACCAAATCAATCTGCAAAGGATTAATGAATATTGGATTGCTTTCTTTTCCGAATATTTTCAAAAGTGATTGATTTCTATAATTTATTATCCTTTCAATAACTTTCCTGGCGAAAAAATCTCCAATAAAGCCCAATTTTGTTTCAAATTCGATTTCATCTATCATCAGCAGTTCTTTTCCTTTTTCTACGATTCTATGAACATTTATCCATTTTTTGAATAAAGGTCCTCTTAATTCATCGATAATTAATTCATATTTTCTAGTTTCCTTTATGATTAGATCAAAATTGAAGAATTGACCAAGAAGATATATTTCAACAGAATAACGATCATCTTGCTTTCTTACTTTTGCTTTTAATTGCTTAGGATAAACTTTTTCTATATTTAAAGGATCAGAAAGAAAAAGGAAAAGATCTTCTTTATTTACGCCTTCAAGCTTAAGTTCACTTTTCAGCAACATTAGTCTTCCTTCTTACATATAGATATCCGTTTATTACTTTAACCTCGTAAATTGGCTCATCTTCTAACGGTTCAACGAATTCTGCTTTTCCAGTTTCTAAATCCCAAATTGAACCATGGCCTGCACATTTAATTTTCGTATCTATCAATTCTCCTTCCGATAAATCCCATTCTTCATGTTTACAATATGCGTAAATTCCATAGAACTTACCTTTAACGTTTGCTATTACAATTTCTTCGCCATCTACTTCTGTCTTCACCAGTTGTCCTTCTTTGACATCGCTAGCTTTTAAATTTGTTTTCTTGAATCCTTCCATAATTTTTTGTGGTCTAAATTCTATTTATTTTATTTCTCAAATATGAAGAAATTTCTGCAACGCGCAGAGATTCTTTCACATCATGAACTCTAGCTATGTTTGCTCCATTCATAATAGCAATTGAAAGTATAGCTAAAGAACCTTCAAGCCTTTCTTCAGGAGGTAAGTTTAGTATTTTACCTATAAAAGATTTCCTTGAAGCACCTATTAAAATAGGTCTTCCGAGGCATTTTAATTCATTAAGTCTTAATATCAAGGCTATGTTATGACCCAAAGATTTGCCAAAGCCAATACCTGGATCTATGATGATCTTATCTTCCTTCAAACCCATAATTTTAGCATAATGAATCTTAGTTCTTAGTGAACGCAAAACATCGCTTACCACATCTTCATAAATTATTGGTTCTTTTTGCATGATTGAAGGATTCCCTCTTATATGCATGATAACGATAGGAACATCATAATTCTTAGCAACTTCGAACATTTTCTCATCAGCAATGAGACCGCTTATATCGTTGATCATAGAAGCACCGCAAACAATAGCCTCTTCAGCGACTTTACTTTTGTAAGTATCGACTGAAATAGGAACGTCGAATTCTTTGCTAGCATATTTAATCAAAGGTATGACTCTTCTCAATTCTTCTTCAACAGAAATTCTCAAAGAGCCAGGTCTTGTAGATTCGCCGCCGATATCGATGATATGTGCTCCTTCCTTATAGCATTGCTCCAATCTTTTCTTCGCTTTTTCAAAGTCTAAATACAAACCGCCATCATAGAAAGAATCTGGAGTAACATTGATTATAGCCATGATGTAAACTTTCTTTTCAAAATCAAATACTCTATTACCTATTCTCATTGAAGGAGGATAACTTAAATAGTTCTTGAAAGCCTGCTTTATCTTCTTAATTATCTCCTCATTTTCTTCTAATGTAACTATATAATCTTCTAAAAGATCTTCAATTAAAACTGTAATCTTATGATCAAATTTCTCTATTAATTTTATATTTTTAAAATACTTTGTAATAATTGGAAGATTTTGCTCTTCAATTTCTTCAATTTTAATATTAAACCTTTTATTATATGAAGTTATTGAAATATTACTCATCTTATATTGACGGGATCGCTTACAGACAAATCGTCCACTTCTTCATTAAACAAGAACTCTCTTGCTTCAGCAACAGTAAATACAGAACCGGTGATTAAGATAGGAAGATTATAGTTGCTTAGAGCGAAATTCACAGCCTCCTTTACATCTTTAATTAAAATAGAAGGTATATTCAAGCCTAAATCAACGACTGCTTTTTTCAGTAATTCATTATTTACCGCTCTTGACATAACTTTGTGCTCACAAAATATAAATTTCTCTGTTATTTCAGATATATTTTTAATCATGCTTCTATAATCTTTATCGCTTGATATACTCATAATAACAATAAATTTTTCTTTGAAATTATCTTTCAAAAAATTGCATAAGGATTGAATTGCGAAAGGATCCTTTGCACAATCTAAAATTATGATGTTGTTACTATTATTTACAAATTCCAATCTTCCTGGAAAATAGATTCTTTTTAAGGTATCTCTAATCAACGAGTCTTTAAAATCATAACCTAGCATATGAAGAAGTTCAAATATGCATAAGGCTACAGAACAGTTATTGAATTGATGATAACCTAGCATAGAAGTTTCTAACTCTTTAAATTCTGAATTCAAACCAAAGTAGTTGAAAATATTTGATTTCAAATCACTTTTCAATATTTCAAATCTTACATCAGCATTTTTTTCATCACTTACTTTTATCAACTCGCATCCTATGCATGAACATTCTTTTTCAACTATTTTAGTAGCATTTTCATTGGTTTTTCCTAATACGAGATAAGCATCTTTTCTTGCAATTCCTACTTTATTCCAAGCTATTTCTTCATAAGTATTTCCCAAAATGTTGGTATGCTCAAGATATACTGTTGTAATTGCAGATATACAAGGATTAAGAACATTTGTGGCATCATAGCGGCCTCCTATCCCTACTTCATAAACGCAAATATCTACATTTTCTTCAAGGAAATACAACATGGATAATGCAGTGGTGAATTCAAAAAATGTAGGATGATAATCGCTATTTTGAATTTTATCATAAAGAAAATTAGCAATATCGAGCAGTCTTTCTTTGCTTATTTCTTTCGAATTAATCGCTATCCTTTCAGTATATCTATGAAGATGAGGTTTCATGAATCTACCTGTTTTATAACCATGGGCTTCAAGTAGCTTTGATAATAGAAATGTAACTGAGCCTTTTCCACCGCTGCCTGTAATTAAAACACAGTTGATTTTTTCATGTGGATTGTCAATGAGCTTTAATAGCTTCCTTATGTTATCAACTCCATAGCTCATCCCGAATCTTTTTAAATTATATAGCCAGTTCAAAAATTCTGCGTAGTTTTCGAATCTAGCCATTAATGTCTAAAACATCTTATACCAGTAAATATTAAAGCAATTCCATGTTCGTTTGCAGCATCTATTATTTCATTATCTCTTATAGAACCGCCAGGCTCTATTATTGTAGTTATACCTTTGTTTGCTGCTAGGTCAATACTATCTCTAAAAGGAAAGAAGCCATCAGATGCCAATACAGCACCATTTGCTTTTTCACTTGCTTTTTCAAGAGCTATTTTTGTTGAATAAAATCTATTTGGTTGTCCAGATCCAATTCCTAAAGTCATTTCATTCTTCGCAACTACTATCGCGTTTGAAAATACATGCTTAACTACTTTCCATGCAAACAGAGCATCTTTTATTTCTTCTTGATTTGGTTTTTTGTTCGATACAAATTTCATTTCATGAACTTCGATATCTTTTAAATCTCTTTCTTGGATCAATATACCATTTACGACATCTCTTATGTTGTAACCTTTTTTTAATTTAATACCTAAGTTAGCAACTTTAATCAAGCGAGTTTTTTTCTTTTTATTTAATATTTTAAAAGCTTCTTCATCGAAATCTTTAGCAATTATCAAATCAAAGAAGTAATTATAAATAATTTCTGCAAGCTCTTTATCTATTATAGAGCTAATCCCTAAAACTCCTCCGTATGCTGATTGAGGATCTGATGAATAAGCTTTTAGAAAAGCATCTTTAGCATTTTGACCCCTCGCAACCCCGCAGGGGCTTGTATGTTTTATTATCGCACAGTGATTTTCTCCCAAATCGCCTAATAAGCAAATTACTCTATTTAAATCAAGGAAGTTATTATAAGATAATTCGCCTTTCAGAATTTCATATTCAAGTTGTTCATCAGTAGAATATTTAAAGAAATAAGCTTTTTGATGTGGATTTTCACCATATTTTAATTTTATTCCATCTTTTAAAAATAAAAATAAAGAAACATCGTTTGTCAATTTTTCATAAAAATATGAAAAAGCTCTTGCTTCATAATTTATTAAATATTCAAAAGCCTTAATTGCTAATTTTTTCTTTGTTTCATATGTTATTTCATTTTTTTCTTTTATCTCTTTTATTATATCTATGCAATCTTTCTCATCAATTATTATCGTAACATATTTGAAATTCTTGATTGCAGAATTCACCAAAGCTCTTCCTCCTATATCTAAAGAACTTAAAAATTCATCTAAACTTTCGAATGAAGTTTCATAAAAATTCAAAGCAATCAAATCAATAAGACCTACGTTGCTTATTTGCTCAAGCTCTTCTTTATTTTCCCTATTGCACAAAATCATTGCATGGATCAATTGATTTAAAGTCTTGACTTTTTCATGCATTAAGCTTTGAAAGCCAGTCAATATGCTTGTTGATGAAGCATTTATTCCATTTTCTTTCAAAAATCTCAAAGTCCCTTCAGTTGCTATTATTGAAAAACCCTTATCGATTAATATTCTAGCCAGATCAACGAATTCTTTGGATTTTTTGGACAAGGAAAATAAAGCATAACGTTTCATAGCTATTATGCTCAAATTTACGTTAAAAATTTGATCGAAAGATTAAATTCCATGATGATTATTTAAAAATTGTGGAATTGAAATTGCTTAGAAGAGGAAAAGTTAAAGATGTTTATGAATTAGATGAGAAAAGGCTCATGTTCATTTTTTCGGATAGAGTTTCAGCTTTTGATGTCGTTCTTCCTTCAGTTATACCCATGAAGGGTTATGTATTGTTAAAATTCTCGCAGTTTTGGTTTAATTATTTAAATTATCCAAATCACATGCTCGAAGTTAAAGAACCGAATATTATGATAGTTAAAAAACTCAAAATGATTCCTTTAGAATTCATTGTAAGAGGTTACATATACGGTTCATTATATGAAAGACTTCTAAAAAGAGAAATCGAATTAGATGTCGAACCAGTATTAGCTAGAAAGCTTAAAGAACCATTTTTTGAAACCACAACTAAATATGAAGAGAAGGATGTACCTATTTCAAAAATAGAAGCGATTAAAAGAGGATGGATAAGCGATGAAGAGTATGAATTTTTGAAAAAAACATGCATCGAGTTATATAATAAAATGTATGAACGTGCTCTAAATGCAGGTTTTATCCTAGCTGATATAAAATTCGAATTCGGTAAAGATGAATACGGAAATATATTATTGGCTGATAGCATAGGTCCAGATGAGTTTAGATTATGGCCTAAAGAAAAATATCAAGAAGGAAGAATTCAAGAAAGCTTCGATAAACAACCAATTAGAGATTGGCTAATAAAAATAGGCTATAGAGATAAATTGGAAGAAGCTAGAAAGCTTGGAATGAAAATACCTGATCCTCCACCTTTACCTGAATGGTTGATTGAAGAAGTTAAAAAGAGGTACGTTGAGGCTTATGAAAGGATCAGCGGTCAAAAAATTACCTAGAACATATAAAGAAGCAGGAGTAGATATAAAAGCAGTCAAAGAAGTCCATGAAGAACTAGGGAATATATTTAAAGCTAAAGAAGAGTATTCAGAATTTAAACCACTACTTCAAATAGGACATTATGCTGGAGTAGTTGAATATGGAGAACATTGTTTTGCTTTGCATGTTGACGGTGTAGGTACGAAGATATTAGTAGCCCAAATGATGAACTATTTCGAACCAATAGGTTATGATTGCGTAGCTATGGGAGTTAATGATATAATTTGCATAGGAGCCAAGCCTGTAGCCTTCTTAGATTATTTAGCAGTTGAAAAAGTGAACAAAAAACTAATAACTCAAATAGCAAAGGGAATAAGCAAAGCTGCGGAAGAAAGTGGAGTTTATGTTATAGGAGGAGAAACAGCAATAATGCCAGAGATAATTAAAGGCGCGAGGAAACAAATAGGTTTCGATCTGGTTGGGATGACGTTTGGTTATTTAAAGAAGCATGAATTGATCGATGGAAGCAAGATAGCTAAAGACGATGTGATCATTGGCTTAGAAAGCAGCGGACTTCATAGTAATGGATATACTTTAGCAAGGAAGATATTGCTTGAAAAATATAGCTTAACAGAAAAGATACCAGAGCTAGGCGGTATTTTAGGTGAAGAATTATTGAAGCCAACTAAAATATATGTCAAGCCAATTCTTGAAGCAAAAGCTGAAATTCCAATTAAAGGAATTGCACATATAACAGGAGGTAGCTTTACGAAGCTTCTCAGACTTGCTAAGAACAAGAAGATTGGATTTTTGCTCGATAAGTTCCCACCTATGCCTGCAATATTTAGATTGATAATGAAGACTGGAAAAATATCGATTGCTGAAATGTTCAGAACATTCAATTGCGGAATTGGAATGTGTGTGATTTTAGATAAAAAATACGCTGAAAGAGCGCTAGACATCTTCTCCAAACATAAGATTAAGGCAAGCATAATTGGAAGAGTTATTGATAACTACGGAGTATACGTAAAATATAAAGGTAGAAAATTAGTTATTGCCTAAAGAAATGATAAAAGAACATTGTGGTGTAGTAGGAGCTTATTTTCTAAATCATAAAGATCCTTCACAAGTAATTTACAATGCACTTATTTCTTTGCAACATAGAGGACAGGAATCGTTTGGTATTGCTTCATTATTAGGAAATGAAATACTTGTTAGCAAAGAACTCGGTCTTGTCAATTATAAATTGATTAAAGAGAATTTAAGAGAACAAACAAACAAAGTTATAGCCCATGTGAGATATTCAACGACTGGAGATACTACGCTAGAAGATGCTCAGCCTTCATATTGTGAAAATTCTAATTTAAAGATTGCATTGTGCTTCAATGGAAATATCGTAAATTTTATGGAGCTTAGAAAGAAGCTAAAAGAAAAAGGATATTTGTTTAAAGGAAATGGAGATGGTGAAGTATTAGCTGCATTCATTTTAGAAAGCCTTAAAGAAGGAAAAGATATTGAGAAGACAATAGGCAGAGTTTATGAAGAAGTTGAAGGAGCATACTCTACAACTTTCTTAAGTAACGATGGTTATTTAGTTGCTTTTAGAGATCCATACGGCTTTAGACCGCTTAATATTGGTTTTGATAACTCAGGAAATATCTTGATAGCATCTGAGACAGTTGCATTCGATGCAAATGATTTTCAAGAATTTTCATCGATAAAGCCAGGAGAAATGGTTTTAATTAATGAAGGAAAGCCTGAGATTAAAACTCTCAAAAAAGTAGAGAAAAGGTATCATTGTATGTTTGAATTCGTTTATTTCAGCAGACCTGATAGCATATTTGAGAACAAAACTATTTATGAAGTTAGGTGGAATTTAGGAAAAGAACTAGCAAAGACTTATAAGACTGATGCAGATGTCATAGTTCCAATACCCGATTCATCTAGACCTGCTGCAGAAGCAATCTCAAGAGAAACAGGAATACCTGTAGTTGAAGGATTGATAAAGAATAGATATATAGGAAGGACTTTCATCATGCCTAAACAAGAGCAAAGAGAGAAAAATGTAAAATTAAAGCTCAATCCTGTTAAATCATTAATAAGAGGAAAGAAAGTTCTTCTCATAGATGATAGCCTTGTAAGAGGAACGACAATAAAAAGGATTGTTGAAATTGTTAGGAAAGCAGGTGCTGAAAAAGTATATGTCTGGATAACTTGCCCTCCAATCATTTCTCCCTGTTTCTATGGCATAGACATTGCTATACATGGAGAATTGATAGCAAGCAGCAAGACAATTGAAGAAATAAGAAAAGAAATAGGAGCTGATGAACTATGCTATCAAACAATTGAAGGACTTAAAAGAGCAATAGGACTTGGAGATAATATTTGCTTAAGTTGTTTAACTGGTACATATCCTACGCCCCTTGCACAAAAACTATCTAATGAATTAAGGAATAAGGAGGTAAAAGAAAGATATTGGGAAATAGAGCTTAATGTATAAAGTCTTATTAATTGGTGAAGGAGGAAGAGAAGCTGCAATTGCTAAGAGTTTGCATGAGAGTGGAGCAAAATTATATTCTTTCATGTCCTTCAAGAATGCAGGAATAGCGAGAATTTCTGAAAAATTCTACATCGGTTCATTATTGGATTTTGAATCTGCATACAAATTTGCGAAAGAAAACAATGTCGACTTCGCAATATCAGGTCCTGAAGCACCTTTGGTACATGGCATAGCTGACTATTTTGAAGATAGAGGAATTCCATTTGTAGGACCTAGAAGAGAAGTAGCCATGATAGAAGGGAGTAAATCTTTTGCTAGAGAATTGATGAGGAAATACAAAATTAATGCTTATCCTGAATTCAAGATTGCTTTAAGCCTAGAAGAATGTGAAAAAGCAATAGAAGAAATTAAGGATTATGTAATCAAGCCTGATGGACTTACAGGAGGAAAAGGAGTAAAAGTATTAGGCGAACATTTCTTCAATAAGGAAGAAGCGATCAAATATTGTGAACAAATACTCCCGTTGCATAAGAAAATTGTAATCGAAGAAAGAGTTGAAGGAGAAGAATTCGTATTGCAATGCTTTTACGATGGTAAAACTTTGGTTCCAATGCCTCTTGTTCAAGATCATAAAAGAGCATTAGATGATGATAAGGGAGAGAATACAGGTGGAATGGGTTCTATATCTCATAAGAGTCATTTACTTCCATTCATTAGTGAAGCAGTTCTAGATAGATCCTTAAGAATTTTAAAAGAAACAATGCTTGCATTAGAAAAAGAAAAAGGATTGAAATACAAAGGCATAATATATGGTCAATTCATGCTTACAAGAAAAGGACCTTTAATAATTGAATATAATGTTAGATTTGGAGATCCTGAAGCAATAAACGTTCTTTCTTTATTAAGATCTAACTTTCTAGAAATCTGCTATGACATCATTGAAGGAAATTTAAGTGAGAAAAAAATCGATTTTGAAAAGTTATCTACAGTATGCGTTTATCTTGTACCAAGAGGATATCCAAGCAATCCGATGAAAGATATGATTGTAGAAGTTCAAGAAGATAAGATAAAAGAATTAGGAGTCGAATTGTATTACGCTTCTTTGAAAGAGGTTGGAAATAAGCTTTATACAACAGGTTCTAGAAGCTTAGCTTTGCTCGCTAAATCTGAGGAAATTCAAGAGGCAAGCAAGTTATGCTATAAAGCTACAGCTTATGTAAAAGGTGAATTGTTCTATAGGAGAGATATAGGTACGGAGAAATTGATAAATAAACGGATTGAGAATTTGAAAAGATTGGGAATTCTTTAATGGTAATAATTTTCGATGGTAATAAAAGAAAGGAAGAAATTCTCAATTCATTAAAGCCAAGAATAGAAAAGATAAGAAGAAAAGGAATAAATCCAAAGCTTTCAATAGTAAACGTTGGCAAGAATCCTGCTTCTTTGAGTTATATTAAGATGAAAATTCAAGCTTTGAAAAAGCTAAATCTTGAATATGAGCTTTATGATTTCGAAAAAATCGAAGAAAAAGATTTAATTGAATTGATTAAAGAACTCAACGAAAAGGATACGAACGGAATATTAATCCAAATGCCTTTGCCGAGTTATTTGAATGCTAAAAAAATACTTAATGAGATTGAACCAATAAAAGATGTTGATTGTCTTACAGAAGAGAATCTCGGAAAATTAATGTATAATGATGAAACAATAGCTCCTTGTACTCCTAAAGGGATAATCGATATACTTGAAAGTGAGAAAATCGAACTAGAAGGAAAAGAAGTCGTAATAGTGAACAATAGCATTTTAATAGGTAAACCTCTTTCTATAATGCTTACAAATAGATTTGCAACTGTAACTTTATGTCATGTAAAAACTAAAGACTTAAAAGCTCATACAAGCAAAGCTGATATCTTGATAACTGCAACAGGTGTACCTAAGCTTATAAAAAAAGAACATATTAAGAAAGGAGTTGTTTTAATAGATGCAGGCTTTACAAAAATAAATGAAAAGCCTGTAGGAGATGTTGACTTTGAAGAAGTAAAAGATCTATGTAGCTTAATAACACCAACACCTGGAGGAGTTGGGCCTATGACAGTTGCGATGCTCGTTAAAAATTTAATAACTTGCACAGAATTACAGCTAGGATTGAATGAGTAAAAAATTAAGGATTGCGGTATTAGCATCTACAAGAGCTACAGATATGCAAGCAATAATAGATAAAATAAAAAGCGGGGAATTGAATGCTGAAATTGCATGTGTAATAAGCAATAAAAAAGATGCCTATGCTCTTGAAAGAGCAAGAATGCATGGAATTGAAGCTATTTTCATAGATCCGAAAGGTAAAACACCTGAAGAATATGATAAAGAAATCTTGAATGAATTGAAGAAAAGAAATGTTGACTTAGTTTTGCTCATAGGATATAATAAGTACATAACTAAAGTATTGATCGATGAATATAGAAACAGGATTATGAACATACATCCTTCATTATTGCCTGCTTTTCCTGGATGGGATAAAGAAGTTCATAAAGCTGTATTAGATTACGGATGCAAAGTCACAGGTTGCACATTACATTTCGTTGATGAAAAGCTAGATGCTGGGCCTATAATACTTCAAAAAGCCGTTGAAGTTTTAGAAGATGATACCGTTGAAAGCTTAAAAGAAAGAGTTCAAAAAGCTGAACAAGAAATCCTAATAGAAGGTATAAAATTGTTCATGGAAGGAAGATTAAAAGTTGAAAACAACAAAGTAAGAATTCTAAAACATGGGCCCGCTGGGATTTGAACCCAGGACCCCCCGGTTATGAGCCGGGTGCTCTACCTAGCTAAGCTACGGGCCCTATTCTTTATATTTAAGAATTTTATTATTTATTTTCTTCTTCATCTATTTTTCTTTCTTCAATTACTTCGATTAAAGATTTCTTTTTTGGAGTAGCTTCGTGTTCTAATTCTTCTCCTTCTTCTATCTCTATCTTACCTCCTTCAATTATTATTTCTGCACCAGGATACATTCTTTCAAGTTCTCTTCTAAGTTTTTTGACATCAGTGTTCTTATCTGCTTTTACATGGACTTTTGTTTTACCTCCTGAGCTTACGACGCTTATTGAATATCCTCCTCCAAATTCTTGAAATGACTCAAATTCTTCAAAAATATCCTTGAAAAGCTCATCGAATAAGTCCTTTTTCTTTTTACTCATATGAAATGATTTATAGAAATTTATTGAAAAACTTTACTCACTTTGCTTTAGCTATGTTATAAAGAATTGTTACATAGGACTTTTCTAGAGTTCTTAAGCCACTTGTAGGACCTCCTTCACCTACTACTAAGTATTCATTTGGACTGTGAGCTAAACCGCCATGACCTAAGCCTCCTTCAATAAATGGCAAATTAAGCGGAGGATCATGGAACATTGAAAAAGGTGCGCTTCCAGCAATTGTTGGCCAGATTTCTGGTTTTTTGTTCATTTCTTCGATAGCTTTTATCAATGCTTGAACGTATTTGTCTTTGTAACTCATCCTTGCAGGATTGTATCCTACTTCAAGCATCCTTATTTCTATTTCTTTAAATCCATGTTTATCCAAATGCTTCCTTATCATTGGTAATACATCTTCAGCTCTCATATTAGGAACAAGTCTTACATCCATCTTTGCAGTTATTTTATGAGGCAGAAGTGTTTTAGTTCCTTCTTGAATATAACCGCTCCAAATACCATTAATATTTAAAGTAGGAGAAAATAAATACATTCTAAGCGCATCGATACCATGCTTATCATCAATGAACTGCTTAATTTGTAGCTGTTCTTTAATAGCTTCTTCGTCAAAAGTTTTCGCTAATTCTTTAAGCAAGTACTCATCTTCTTCATTCGGAACTGCTACTTTATCATAGAAACCTTCAATCAATACTTTATTCCCATCGCTTGTAGTCATCGTAGCTAAAGCATGAATAAAACGCCAAACTGGGCTATCAATCCATGCTTTATTGCTTCCATGTATTCCGAACTTTGTAGGTCCTTTACCCCATTTTTCTCCTGACAACTCTAATTCGAAATAAACTATTCCTTTAACTCCAAGATGTATTATTGGCTTTCCTCTCCTATTTTCAGAAGCTGTAGGGAAAAATAGAACATCTGCTTTCTTGAGTTCAGATTGATATTTTTGAATGAATTCAGGAAGATGCCTGCTTCCTAATTCTTCTTCACCTTCAGCAGCAAATATCAAGTTTACAGGTAATTCTCCTGCAACATCTTTTATTGATTCAACAGCATTTAGAAAAGCTGCTAATGGTCCTTTAGTATTCACTGCACCTCTAGCAACAAGTGTAGCACCGAAAGGTGGCATATCGATTATTTTTCCTTCAAAAGGAGGTACAATCCATCCTTCTTCATCTGCAGGCATCGTATCATACATCATATAAACAAGAACAGTCTTTTCAGCATTAGCATTGTATTTAGCGAAAACTACAGGATTACCACTAGTCTCAACGAGTCTAGCTTCTGAACAACCTATTTCTAAAAACATTTCCTTAACTAATTCTGCACAATCTCTAACTCCAATGTTTAAAGGACTGACAGAAGGCTGCCTTATTAATCTTTGAACATGCTTTAAATGTTCTTCATATTTCGAATCTATTTCCTTGAATATTTTCTCATATAATTCTTTCATAAAATTTCATTATTTTTCTAATTAAAATTGGTAAGCTATCCTAGAATTTATCTCCTTTCTGCTTTGGTTTCTCAATAACTTTTACCGCTTTATCATATTGAAGGCTAGTATTAACACAATAGGCTATAATGAGTTAGTATCAAGTTGAACATTACTTAATCCAGAGTTTCTTGAACAATACGTAGTGCATCAAAACATGACGAAGCTATGAGCCTATTCTTGATTTCATTAATTATTTTTACGATGCAATCAATCATCCTCGCTAACATTATTAGGAATTACTACAGCCATGAACAAAAATTCCTTAAACAAGGTGTGTCTCTTGAATAAGGAATCAGTTTTTTACAACGAATCTTTATCTAAAACTTTGGATAGCTTTTTTATAATATTCACATATTTATTATCATTGAACATTATTAAATCTTATTTTATTAAAAAAACTCCTTTATATAAAGTATATATCTTTATGATTAGTTTAAAGCTATTGTAAGAATGCATTCGTTTTTTCTTAACCGTTAATTAAAACGAGTATTATTTAATATATAAAATTTAAAGTTTATAAATTCTTCTCGCTTCATAAATTTCCTTTTTTAATTCTTCTGCTTCTTCCTCTTTAAGTATTCCGAAATATTTTTCGATCTTTTTCCTTCGTAGACTTATAGACTCTTCTATTAACTCTTCTATTATATCGCTAAAACTTTTGTCGCCCTTAATTCTAGCTAATTTATTGTAAACATCATCTCTTATCATTATAGTTTTCATATATACTGTATATATCCTATAGGAATATAACCTTATCTATTTTAAAAATTTTCTTTGATTAGGATGGAGCTCTTAATAAAAAACTTTCCCTGAACTTAAGCTTTATTAAGGCTCTTAATAAATGGCTTATTATAAGGTTAATTGTTTATTTATTCGCAAAAATTAAGTAATCTTTTCACATTACAAAAAAGAATTAATTTTTTGTTTGAGTTCTTCTTGAAGAAGTTACAGCTTTTGTATTCGGTACTTAATTAACGTAGCAGATTATGATTATTCTTACCTAGCGTGACTTCTAATTAAAATATTGAGAATAGAAAATCTAAAGCAAGAGTTCAAGGCTTAAAGAATTTTTCTTGAAAGGTAATTTGAATATTATTTGTACAGTGTGAGGCTTATATGTATTACAACTCTTATATTACATATGAGTGTTACAATATCTGTAAGAATTCCCAAAAAGCTCAAAGAGGAAATTAAGAAATATGGAATTAACATAAGCTATGTCGTAAGGAAAGCTTTAGAAGAAGAATTAAGGAAGAAGAAACTAGAAGAAACTAAAGAAGCTGCAAAACGTTTAGGAGAATTTTTCTCTAAGATTTCTGAGGAGGAGATTGTTGAATGGATAAAGACTTCGAGGAAAGAGAGATAAAATATCTTATAGATGCAAGCTCAATAGCAATATTGCTCGGAAAAATAAAAGAGAAAGCTGTTGAATTTTTAGAAGAAGCATCTACGTTGGATCTCGCAATATATGAGTTAGGCAACTTCATTTGGAAAGAATGTACTTTGAAGAAGATGATAAACCGCGACGAAGCTATAGACAAAATAAAAGATTTAACTGAAATAATTGCGTTAATGGATGTCAAAAAGTTAGAAAAAGAAGATGTAATAGGTGTCATGCAAATAGCTTTAGATTTGAAATTAACTTTTTACGATGCATCTTATTTACATGTTGCAAAGTCAACTGATAAAATACTTATTACGAACGATAGTGAGCTCTTAGATAAGGCTAAAAAGATAGGAGTGAAAGCTGCTAAATTAGAAGAGTTTCTAAAAACTAATAATATTTCTCCAGTTACTCGTTGATTTTCCTCTCTTATTTGAGTCTTCATAAATAAACCATAAATTTGTTGTTTTAAACCAGATGAATTTTTGAATTCATAAAAAGATGCTTCATAATAATAGAATATTCTATCAAAGCGAAATTAACTTCAAAGTTTCTTAGAATACTCAGCTACTAAAGGATCAGATATAACATAATGTTCGTTTTTCTTTTCTAAAATGCCTAGATCTAAGAGGGTATTTAGAAGTCTTGAAATCTGTGCATTTTGCAAAGGCCTACCAAGCCATGCCTCAATTGCTTTCTTTATTCCTGACCATGTATCAATGCCTAAAGATATAGCTTTAAGTACATAAGCATAGTATTTCGATCTTTTGAAAACTTTATCTAATTCTTCTTCTACAAGCTTTAATGCTTTTTCAGTTGTTTCGTTTAATGCTTCTATAATAGGCTTTCTTGATTCTACAATTGAACACCCAAAATAAGTGAGCCAGCCTACGATTCCATCAACTTTTTCATATATCTCATGAAGAATTTCTTCATCAACTTTCATATTGAATTCTTCAAAGCCTTTCATGAGAAAATCAAGAGATTTCTTATCATCAAATCTTTCAAGCTTGATCATCTTAACAAATCTACCATACAAAGGACTTGAAGCATCGTCTAGTTTGAGCATATTTAATAAAAGACCTACTTCAGATCCTGTTAAAACGAATCTTAAGTTGGGTAAGTTATCATAGGCATAAGCTAAAATATTTACGAAGTTTATTCTACCTTTTCCTCCGCTAAAATTTCTTAAAACCTGTGCTTCATCGAACGCAACCACAAAAATATTTATTTCTTTATCCTTTTCTGCAAATTGATTTAATTTGTTGAGAATTCTTATAAAAGTTAATGATTCCTCACGCCAATTGAATTCTATTTTAAGTCCATAAGCTTCAATTCCTTTAAGAGTTTTAAGATAATTAATGATTTTGCCCCATCTAGATACTGTAGAAGAAAAAGCATCTGACAATAACCTGTAAAATGCTATTTTGCTGTAACCTTCTTCTTCTAACATTCTTAGATCTAAATAAACGTAAGGAAGATCCAGCTCATTTAAAGCAACTTTCAATACAGAAGTCTTGCCAATTCTTCTAATACCTAATAAAAGTGTTAATGGTAACCTAAGAAGAGATTCCTTAAGCTCATAGATTTCTTTCTCTCTATCGAATAACTCTTTTCTTTGACTTTTAGGTCTAGGATCAAATAGCATAAGTAACACCCATATTACTTAGTAACAACCCTGATACTTAAATATTATTAGAAGTATCTTAGTGTAGGATGATTTTCGCTTTAGCCATAAGTTGTTTAATGGTTCAGTGCGTTCGTCTTACTCTTCACTTTCATCTAATGTAGATTGGATTTATTAATAAAAATTAATAAATAATATGCAATTGAAAATAGTTTTATTTGCCTGCGTTGAGAATTCATTTAGGAGTCAGATAGCTGAAGCATACTTTAATAAGTATGCACCAAACGGCTGGAAAGCTATTAGCGCTGGCACAAAGCCAGCAGATAAAGTGAATCAGAACGCTGTTTTACTTATGCTCGAAGATGGCATTGATATAAGTCAGAAAAAACCTCAGCTTATGACAAGAGAACTTCAAAGAAAAGCTGACATAGCAATAATCGTATGTAGCGGCAACGAATGTCCTGTAGTCTATGCAAAACATGTTGAAGAATGGAATATTCAAGATCCGGCCAAAATGTCCTTAGAAGAAGCGAGAAAAATAAGAGATGAAATAAAGAATAGAGTATTAGAACTTATAGAAAGAATTAAACGAGGCCAATTTAATCACATGCAATAATAGAAATTTTATTATGCCTTCTCAAGAACAAATAAGGAGTTAGTTAATATTTACAACAAAGTTCTTATTTCTAAAAGCAAAGAAAAAGCTGAAGATATTAGAATTTTTATATAATGTATTATTCATTTTAACTAATTACTTTAATGAAATCTTAGAAATCTATAAAAAGTTTTAGATAAAAAGTAAAGTTAAAATTTTGAATAAAGATGTTACTTGACCTTATTGATTAATTAAGAAACGGATATAAAGTGAAATGAGAATATAATTTAACTATATAAATACAAGGAATAAATTTAATTATTAAAATAACTTTTCCAAAATGTCATGAGAAAATGATATAAGGGTCTCTCTAAAAGATAAATGAGAAGATTTCAAATTATACATGCATTATTTTACCAGAGCTCAACTATTTTTGGCGGTGTCTGACTTATATCACAAAGTGATACTATCATGATAGGCGCTGTTATTACTATCTCCCATGCTCCTCCTCTGCGACCATACTTGGGCTTTACTCTTCCTTGATATTTAATTATAGCATAATCTATGCTCTTAATTGGAACGCCTCCCACTCTGTATTTAGGTTCCTTTGGTAATGCTAAAAGTTCCATAGCTTCTTTTGGGTCATCAGTTAAGAGTGTAGTCCAATAGGTTCCATAGGGGTTGGTCGAAAATATCATCCTTCTTTGCTTAATAAATTCCACTTCACTATCACTGTTTGTATATCTGTAAATATAGAATTTGGTATCTAAACGTTTTATTTTATCATATTTTAAAATCAAACCTTGACTTATTTTTGGAAATATCCCAGAATTACTCCAATAATTATAATCTGGAACGTATGACATCAAAGATTAGGAAGTTTGAGAGTCCTGCTTATTCTTTCATACATTTCCTTGAAGGCCTTTTCAACTTCTGACAATTCTAATCTGTATCTCTTTCTTTCAGAAGGAAAATGTTCGACTTTTCTTTCTCCATTTTCTGACCATACATAAATTCTTTGCTCAGCCTCGAATTCAATTCCTAAGAATTTAATATCTTCTAAGTTAAGCGATATGTGTCTATTTCCGATACCAAAACTAACTATTACGCTAAAAGTATCCATAGGATATGCCTCATATTCTACATATTGAATAGTCTCATTATCACTTTGATTCTCTTTTTCTCTATCAAAGGCTACTTTTAATTTTGTTGCGAATATTTTTGCACCTTTAGCTATTATGTCCATTTTCTTACGATTATTAGGGTCGAGAGAAAAAACCCAGAAGTCTTCGTAATTTTCTCTTGAAATAGCTTCCTTCACGAATAATAAATATTGTTTAATATATAAATTATTAAATCATTAAATATGTAGGGTAATGTATTCTTAAATCTCGAATGTATAATGCTCGTAACCATGATTCTTTCAATCCTTTTTTATTGAATAATAGTTACTTCTTTTGCATATTCAGCGAATTCTTCTTCATAATAAATTCAAGTAAAAGAGTTCCGCGATAAGGCCATGAGATTCGTATTTAACTACGCCGCTATTCTAAGCAATCCGCTTAGATAATTTGGATAATGATAATAAAAATTAATTATATTATAGATAATGCATACCTTATTAATTAAGAATGTTTCTGATGAATTATTGAAGAAACTCAAGAAAATTAAAGCTGAAGCAGGATGCAAAACATGGGCAGAGCTATTGGAATATCTTGTAAAAATTAGAGCTAATAAACAGATAGTAATAATAGATGAGAAATATAGAGAAAAAGCTAAGAGAGCTGTTGATGAATTTCTTAAAATGGGTGAAGAAGTAACAAGAAAATGGAAGGAAGGGAGTGTTTTAGAAGAATTCAGAAAAGCCAGAAACCATGAATGAAAGAATCTTAACGCTTGATTCCAATATTTTATAGCTGCATTAAAGCGTGATGAAAAATACAGCAATGATTGCGCTAACCTCTTACGTAAAGCTATAGAATCTTTCATATTAGTTGAACCTAGTATAATTTATCAAGAAGTATGCGGAGTATTAGCTAGGAAAGTAGATATCGAAGCTTCAAGAAAAGCTGAGATATTTTTAGATACAATTCTTCATGATGATCTAATAATCAATTGTGATAAAAGTTTTTGCAAAGAAGCATATACTTTATGTTATGAATATGGAATATATCCAATATATGCTTTATATCTTAAAACAGCCTTGAATTTTAACTCGATATTGATTTCTTTAGATGAAGAAAATTTTATAAGAAAAATTAGAATCAAAAATCCATCAATTAAAGCTTATCATGTTTCTGAATTTAAAATTGATGAAATCATATGATGGCTGATTGAAAATCTAAATAAATGTATTATAGTAATTTAATGACACACCTACAGCCATCAAAATATATTAGTTTTGTAGGTAAATGGATATAAAAATTGTAATTCAAAGCCAATTATAAAATTAAGCATTAATATCAAAATTCCTCGATTAGATTGCACAATAATTAAACTATCTCAAATTCTATTGGAACCTTTCTTGGCTTCGGGCCTTCTGGAGTAAATATGATGTCCCAAGCATCTATTTCTGGTCTTCCTATGATCAAATCCAAGCCTTCCCTTAAATTTTCTGCAACTTCAAATCTTGCTCCGCCAGGAACTTCAGCTCCTGGAAATGCTATATCGAGGTTGCAGTATCCTATAATTCTTAGCTTTCCCTCCTTATCAGAAGTTCTTAACTCATAGGGCTTTTTTAAAGGAATAAAGGCTCCTAAATGTTCTACAATCCTCTTTGAAACTACACTTCTGCTAACTCCTGTATCTACAAGACATTTAAGCTTAACACTCTTTTCACCATATTTGAGTATAACTTCAGCAATAGCATGTTCGTTTTTCATTCTCTAATTTATATTCTGTTTTAATTTAATATTTTCCTTACTTTCTTCTTATCATGTTTCTGAATTTAAATTGATACTTTATGACCACATATAATGTCTTTCTCTACAAGAACTTTCTCCGGATCGCCCTTTCTTATCCATATTTAAGATAGAGTATTGGCCTTCTATCAAGTTCGCCTATTTTTCTAAGCTTTAATTCGGTGGATAGATCAATGTTAAGAGACGTTGCAACTTCTAAGATTCCTTTAGCTTTATCAATGAATTGTAATAACTTGTTTATATGACTTTTCTTCTTGAAAGACTCATCAACAGCTAATATTTTGAACATGTATTCAGATAAGCCAGTTGCGATAAGTCTGTATGCTCCTTCTAGATTATATGTATTGATTTTAAAATCCGTAGCGCGTTCTTTGAAATATTGATTAACCGCATCAAGCTCGCCTATTTCAAGCATTTTCAATACATTTTCTATTTCCATTCGCAATGAGGTAAGATCTTTAACATCGATTATGGATGGTTTAATCTTAAAGGTAGCCGACTCTATTTCATAATAACCTTTTTCTGTTAATCCTATTAATGGATTCCTTTTACCTATTCTTAGTATTAATCCTTTTGCTTCAAGTTTTCTTAAAGTATAATATGCTGTAATTTTATTTAGATTTAATTCTTTAACAAAATCTAAGAAATATACAGGTTCACCTTTTTCTCTTAACCATTTTAAAATTTCAATTGGTGTAACCGTTAAGTGTTTTCCGTATTTCATAGCTACCTCTCTTACTGAAAGCCATCCAGCTTTAACGTATACTTTTTGTTTTTCGGATATCATAAATCAATTATAATTAATAGAAAAACAAGCATTCTTCTCTTTTGCCCGCTTATTAAGCTTTACTTTATTTTTATTAGTAACCTTAACTTGTTTTGCCATGGAAGTTTCTTGAAAAAATTTAAGTATTAAAATATATAAGCTTTTTAATTTAGAAGTTTATGAAAAATTTATAAAATTTAAATAATTAAAATACTTATTAATCATGATGATTCATGTTTGATAAGGTGAAGGAGATCGCAAATAATTTAGCTAATAAGGAGCTTACTTGCGTTACAGGACTCTATCATCTTTTAAGGTTTAACATAAATAATTCTCATGATAATGCCATGAATCCTCTTATATATAATTATATGCTAGGTACTATAGAAACTCTTTATAAAGAAGCCTTAAAGGAGCCAATGAAACCGTTCATAGATATACTTAATAGAGCAGATATAAATGAGTATTCGACTGGAATAAAGATTCTTACATTACAAAATAGTATATTGATGTGCTGATACCATGTCTACCACAACTATAAAGAAAATAATTATAAGTAACTTTAAGAGCATTAAAGATTTGGAGATCGAACTGGCACCTTTAACCATTTTTGTAGGGCCTAACGGTTCTGGAAAGTCCAGTATCTTAGAAGCCTTAGCTTTAATGAGCCAATGTAGTAAAAGGAATGCATCTATCAGGAGTGGAAAGGCTATAGAGGGAGGGGAGGATGCACTTGTAGAATATGGTGAATTTAGAAGCATTTTCCATAGAGGACTAGACGAGATAGAACTATCCTTAGGCATCACAGTAAATATACCTGTCGAGGAGATAAAACCTAGTATAATTAAAGAACTGGATGTATTTTCAGAGATAACCAAGAAGCCTCCACAACCTCCATACATAAAAGAATCAAATGCCTTATTTGCATATCTGAAATTTTTGCAAAGTCTAAACTTAAATAAGGAGGTTTTCAATATTGAATATGTTTACAGCACGAGTAAATCACACTATTTGCATTCCTATATTATAGAGGGGAACAAAATAACTTATGGATACAATTCTGAATATGACAAACCAATAAATCTGCCCAGCGAATTTGAATTAAGAGCAAGCCTTGGTGATGCCGTTTTATCTCCCTACTCAATATTCAATCTTAACAGCTTTTTTTCTCAAAAGCTAGTAGAAATCATAAAGGGGAGACTTTCTAAAGTTTACTACATATCTGCGGAGAGGGGTAATATCCCCTGGTATTATCCAGTTGGAGCTGCAAAGCACGGATGGGTGGGTAAGAAAGGCGAATACACTCTGGAGATTCTAGCAGAGCTCATGAAGCCAGCTAATGAGAATAAAAGATTACCTTATGAGATATTATGTGAAAAGTTTGGGATTAAAAATATGTGGGTTGGATGGGATCGTAGTAACTATCTTACATCAGATTACGCTGATCCATACCTAGGCAGCGCTCATAAATTCCCATCGCTAGGATACGGTTCAAGGCAATTACTTCCCATCATAGCACAGCTGTCTTACAGTAATCCAAGCGACGTTATCCTTATCGAGGAGCCAGAAATTAGTCTTCATCCAAGTTATCAAAGATTACTTCCAGTCCTCTTTGGGAGAGCAGTTAATGAAGGAAAACAGATATTAGTAACAACTCATAGTAGCTATTTCGTACTTTCACTTGACCTTGTTTTGGAAGGATATAGGCTTGAGGGGCAAACAACAAGGGGTTTAAGGAGTTACGAAGTTAAGCTCTTGCCTAGTGATATTGCAGTTTATCATGTTATAAGGGATGAAAAAGAAGGCTATACAAAGGTTGAGAAATTAGAACTCGATGAAAGAGGCTTAAAAGAAGGAATACCTTCCTTCATAAACGTTGAAAGAGAAATATTAGAAAAGTTTATAAGCAAAGAGTAGTGCCGGACATAATATTAGATACAAATGCCTTTAGGATATTTATCGATAAGGATGCACAAAGGTTTATCGATAACGTAGTTAAAAAGTGCGATCGAATTTATGTCCCTAATAACATTTATAAGGAATTAAGAGGGCGATTTTTTGGAAACATAAATTTAATATATATAGTTATTTAAGAAAACTTGAGAAGAAGTTTCATATAAAATCGAGTCTTGAAAACGTGCAGTTACCAGACTATATTGAAGATCAATTAGAGAATAATAATGCTGATGAATTTGATAAGAAACTTGCAAAACTAGCTTTTAAGAGAAGTAAAGAAGGAAGCGAAGTTTACTTAATCTCTTCTGATCGATGCTTCATAAACACTAGTGTGCTATTCGAGAGATTTAAAATTCACGTGAAATCATACGAAGAATTTAAAGAGGAATATTTATCTAGCCAGTAATTTGCTAGCTTTAGTATTATAATATTTCTAGCTGCTTTTTTCATTTATTTTTGGAGGAATTCATTAACTTCCTTTAATATTTTCCTTACTTTCTAGAAAATATACTAACTAGATGTTAATGAAGAAATAGATTACGAAGCAACTTTTATTCATTAAATTACATACAGGAATTGTTTATTATGTAACAATAGTGGTATCTAAGAGAATTGAGATCATTAAGAATTTGTTTACAGAAGCTGAAGAATATTTAGCTAAGGGAGATGCCATTCAATCCTCTGAGAAACTATATAAGGCAGCAGAGGAATGCATTAAATTATTATCTGAGCGCTTTAACCTTCCTGAAGTGAAGGAAGCTGAAGAGAAAGGAAGGTGGACGGTTACTTTGCTTGAAAAAGTGTAAGAAAGCCTTCTGATAAAATAAGCATAGACGCTCAACTGGGCTGGGATGCTGCAAACTACCTTCATGTTTTGGTTTTCATGAAGAAAAGCTTGAAGTAGAAAATGTTAAAGCATGAATTCCTTTAATAAAAAGACTAATAGAGTTAACCATAAGCTAAGTTATTTTCAACGTAAATTAATCCGTATCTAGAAGGTATTTTTCTTCACAAAACTTCCTTTAATATCTCTTTTTCTAAAATCTTCTCCACTTCCTCTTCGCTGATACCAAGTTCCTCGACTAATTTTAAAATTCTTCATCAAGAGCCTTCGAAGCATTCTACGCAACTTTCTCGGCGATGCTTTTATTATTGGTAACAAAATATCCTGAACCTAAATTTACTAAATAAACTTCTTTTTCCTTAAATTCCGAAATTAAATTCTACCTTTTTCATCAGCTTTCCTTAACAAAATTTTTCCTATCATATAACATTAATTAAAGTTAATTATTAAAATATTTCCGACACAAATTCATTAAAAAATTAAGCTATTTAAAATAGAATTTCTACATAAACAATTTTTTAATATTACTTATAGAGAAGAAGTTTAAATAAAAAGTTTAGAATATGACTTATAACTAAAAAGCTTTTACATCATAATGCAAGCTTTTATAGTTCGTTTATTGATATAATTGTGAGCATTGTGAAGGCGGAAGGACTATCAAGATCGGAAAGAAGGGTTGAAGAATTATCCAAAAGAATGGATGATTTAAAGAGCGATATTAATTCTTTGCGTAATGAAATAATTGCTACAAGAAATGAACTTAATACCAGAATAGATTCCTTAAGTAATAGGATAGATTCTTTAAGAAGTGAAATGAATAATAGAATGAATGGGGTTGAAAATAGAATAAACAGTATTGAAAATAGAATGAATGGGGTTGATAAAAAATTAGATAATAGATTTCTTTGGATTTTAGGTGTTCAAATAACAACATGGGTTACTATAATTTTAGCGATATTATTTAGATAAAATAATAAATATAGTATTTTATGATGAATTAATTTTGTATTTTCCACTTTTAATACTATTAAAATAATAGGCTTTGAATAATTTATATATTTAAAAGTTCTTTTTTATGATGTTCTTTTCAAGAAAGCTCTAAATCTCAAAACTTAATTAGCTTTGCTAGTTTTTTATAGGATTTTCTTGTAAAATTAAAAATTCTATTCTTCATAATCTACTTTTTTGCTCAAGATAGCTTATGCAGCACTTCTTCGCTACATACAATCCTTTTTAATATCTTTTAAAACATCAGCAATTTAAGCATGATTTCTTTGCTAGGTTTTTAAATATGCCTTTTTAGAAAAAATTGGATCGTTAAGCAAGAAACAAAGATTCAACGATTAAAGAATGAAGAATTGATTTTGTTTATTGGAACTTAGCTTAGCTATTGAGGACTCGTTCATTTAAGATGCAAAGTTCATAGTTTATGTTTCTTGCAAAACTTAGATAATATATTTACGATTAACGATGGAAGTTTATCTGTACCTATAGTTTATTTTATATTTAGACAATTTCCTGGCATAGGACCTAAAAAAGCCTCTATGATTGCAAGAGAATTTGGAAGTCATGGTGATTGGTTTAAGAGCGTTAAAGCTCGACTCCAAAGGAGAGGAATTAACCTTAATGTTAGTTATCCTTACTTCACAGAAATGCCTATTGACATACATGTAAGGAAAGTTTTTCTAAGATTGGGTTTCGTTAGGTATAGTGAACCACAAGATTTTCAAAACTTGGCTGGAATGATATATCCTGAAAATCCAGGGTTCGTGGATTTACTTATTTGGGAAATTGGTAGGGAAAGATGCAAGAAATTTCCTAAATGTGAGAGAAAATATGATATATGCCCGCTCTCTAATGTATGTGATTATTATAATTAAATATATAAAAGATATAAACATAGTACTTGAAAGATTAAATGAAAATAGCTAAAACTATTAAATTGTATATTTCAATAGATTTTCCTTAAAAATTTCAGGTAATTTTATGGCTAAAAGATAAAAAGTTATAGTTTTCTTCTCTTTTTTCTTTAATTTAGAAAATGCAGGTGATATTTCTTCGAGCTTAGGTATCATTTTTTCTTCAAGCATTTTGAGAGTTGTATTAAACTCAGTTTTAATGGTTCCTTTGACACCTAATGAAAGAGGTTGAATTTTAGTTATAAGGTATTCTACATCTTGAAAATCAAATTTTCCATGCTCAATTTGAGTTGGTGAAGGAGAAGAAAGATGAAATAATGAGAGTAGAGTTAAAGGGTCAAAGAAGATTTCCTTCCTTAACGTTTCATCTTCTATTAATGACTTTATAATGAGCTTTGTTTCTTCTTTCAAAATAAGTTCATTAAATACATCCTTTGCATCCTTGCTAAGTCTTTGTTTTATTAAAGTGGACATCTTTGTTGCTTTCACTTTTGATAACCTTTGCCTTGAAGCTTTGATTATCTCGCGCAAAAGTTCAGGATCTTTCCCAGAAACTTTAGCGAGTGAAGGGATAATTTTTTCTAATACCGAAATAAATTCTTCAGAATATTTCCTTAAGAAGTGTTTAAATGCTTTGACCTCTAACAATGAGAAGAAAGGAAGTGGTGATTGGTTATGTAAGACTTCACTACAAGCGGACCAATAATTCGTGAATTTAACCCTATATTCATCATCGAATTCTTCTACAGTACTCGACTTTATATTCAATTTGGGAAGTTTTTTATCATTCATCAAGTTATATACTTTTTCTAAATCATAATTTTCCTTTGTTTTATTTAGATACGCCTCTGGCACATTTTTTAGATAAAGTACGATCTCTTCTCTATATTTTATTCTTAGAGAATCAATTTTATTCTCCCAATTTTTTGCTATCTTTTCATAAAAGAAAAAGACGAGCAATAAATCATGGGGAGTATTAATGTTCATAGCAATGCCGGAATAAACTACGAACTTAACAAGATTTTCTAATGCATTCCTTAAGTAGAAATAGCATGATAAAATGTCCATGTTTTCAAAACATTGTTCTACCGCATAGAAATCGGACTTTAACTGAAGTGCCCATAACTCTATGCCTTTTAACTTTGTTATCTTTGCAATACCCTCTACAGCTTGTTTCAGAGTTGAAAGATAATTTCGAATAGCCTGCTCTTCTCGTAGCCATTTTACCAATTTCTTAAATTTTTCAAACTCGTCTGTGTTAAATCTAAGTATAGGCATGTTCGATTTGATCGATTCAATAGGTATAGATCTAGTAAAATTATCTATAATTTCGTTGTAGACTTCTCTAATATTAGAGCCTTTCTTTTCAATTTCGGAAATTAGTTTTTGAGCTTTATCTTCTAAATATTCAAGAAAAACAGGCCAATTTACCTTAAGTTTTAGCAATAACTGTGTAGTCCATGCTGTTGGATGAAGCAATAATTTTCCAAGATAAACATTGTTAAAAGTTATCCTATCCCTTTTATCGGAATAAAACTTTTCCTTTTCTTCTTCAAAGGTTTCTTGAGGATTTTTAGATTCATTTATTTTTGGTAAAACTTCTGATATAAAATCCCAAAATTCATACGGTAAATCCACGTAAATTTTCCGAGTAGCTATTCTAACTTTACTTCCTCTAGGCGTTACTATTTGGAAAGGATATGTGGGAAAGAATTCACTTAATCTCACACTATATCTTATTTAATTTTATTAATATTTTGTAAAATATTAAAGAACAAATTTATGGATACTATTATTGGTCATTTTCTCATGAAGATTAAATAGTTTTTTGCGTAATAATAACTAAGAAATGGTTAAATGTCCATATTGTAACTATGAAGGTGAATTTAAGTTTGGTAAGAGCTGGAAATTTAGGTTTTATGATGTTAAAAGAATAGAATGTCCTAAATGCAATGGCGTGTTCAATTATTATAAAGGTGTAAGTAGTAAGGGTAAGACTTCTGAATTTGTAATTAGGATAAAGCCTAAGGTAAAGGGTTAGAAATTATTTTAAAATGATATAAGTTTTTAAAAATTTTATATACAATAATTCATATGAGTAGAATTGTTAGATGTCCGTATTGTAATAATGAATTTAATTTTAAACATGCTGGAAAGCTTTTCAGAATGAGCGAAGGTGATAGAAGATATATTGTGATAAGATGTCCTAACTGTAAAGGTATACTTAAATATCGTAGAGGTGAAGTTTACCGAGTTTAGGTCTGGGATAAATTAAGACGAGAGCTAAGTTAAGGTATTAGATATCACTTTTACATATTTTTAACAACTGGTAATATACCAGTAAGAAGGAGATTTAAAGTTGTTAAAATGTTTATTAATCTTTAAAAATTCTTAATATAGGAAATCATGAGTATTAAGTACGGAGAACGTTCGGCTCAAGGCTTAATTCTTCAGTGGATTAACCAAGTTATAAGAGAACAAAAACTTTCTTTTAAAAGAGCTGATCAAGAAGTTCAAGTTAAAACTATTCACGGTAAGGTTAGATATCCAGATATAGTTATTTGGGACAAATCAGGAGAAAAAGTTGCATGTCTTATTGAACTAAAAGTCCCTACAATTAGTCCTTATGATGAAGAATTGGTTGAAGATGCATTGAATAAATCCGTTATAGCTGGGATTCCCTTTTTCGTAACATGGAATGTAAATAAACTAGTTCTTTGGGAAACATTTAAGCCTGGAACTAATTTACTTGAAAGAAGATTACATCATGAAGATGTTTTAGATATTAAAGATCTTAAAGATTTAGAGAAAGATGAGATTGAGAAGACCATAAAATCATTCTTGGAGAGATTTTTACAACGACTTCAGACATACTACGAAATAAAGGTAGCTAAGCCACCAGAGATATATGTTCTGCCTAAGCTTCCACCAGATGAAATCTTAGTTCATTATCTTAAAACCTTTGTCGATTCACTCTATATTCCTGTTTCCAATAATCTTATTAAGAAGAAAGAGAAAGATCCTAAATTTTATGAGGACTTAGTTCAATGGTTTGTTAGTCAAGGATGGTTATTTGAAGATACCGAAGATGACTATGATAGAGTTGCTAGACAAGCAATATATCTCTTGATTAACAAAATTTTGTTTTACAATATTCTAAAAGAAAGATTCGGTTTAAAAGAAATTGATGCTGGAAACATCTCTAGCGGTGAAGAACTTAAAAAGAAATTACAAGAATACTTTAATCGTTGTTTGAATATTAACCCGCGATATGGTATAATTTTTGCAGCAGATTTCTTAGAAAGGATCCCTCTTCCAGATGAAATTGTAAGCGGATTTACCCGCGTAATAACAGAGCTTAACAAATATGACTTCTCAAAAATAGGATACGATATAATTGGAAGGATCTTTGAAAAGCTAATTCCGAAAACTGAGAGACATAAATTAGGACAGTATTTCACTTCGACAGATGTAGTTGATCTGATTTTAGGATTTACAATAAAACATCCTGATGATAAAGTATTGGATCCTGCATGCGGATCAGGGACATTCTTGGTTAGAGCATATCATAGAAAAAGATTCTTAGCTCAAAAGCTATTCAAAGAAGGAAAATATACAAAGCCATTCAAATCTCATGAAGAATTGGTTAAAGAACTTTGGGGAATAGATATTGCTAAATTCCCAGCTCATTTAGCTTTAATCAACATAGTTAGAGAAAACATAAAGGCTATTGAAACTATTCCCAACATAGCCTGTAAAGATTTCTTTGAAGTTTTACCTGGCAAAGAAACTCTTATGTATGAACTTGCTTTTCAAATACCAGGAGTAAAAGAGAAAGAACTTGAAGCTATATATCCTGAAGAATTTAGCGTGGTGGTGACAAATCCTCCTTATACAAGACAGGAAGAAATGGAGGACGTATTTTTGGGCGGTTATAAAGATAGGCTTCGAGAATTGATTAAAAAGACTTGGGGAATGGAAGTTAGCAAGAGATCTAGTATTTATGTGTACTTTTTCTTGCATGGAGCTAAATTCTTATCCAAACATGGAAGATTAGGTCTAATAACTTCAAATTCATGGCTTGATGTAGACTTTGGTAAATACCTTCAAGAATTCTTCTTGAAAAACTTCAAGGTAATAGCGATTATAGAATCTAAGGTTGAAAGATGGTTTGAAGATGCTGATATCAATACGGCAATAACCATCCTTGAAAGATGTGATGATAAAAAAGTAAGAGATTCTAATTTAGTGAAGTTTGTTTACCTTAAAAGGAAGTTGAGGGAAATCATACCAGTTGGAGGGAATGAAGAGGAAAGATGGAATAATGTAGAAAAATTTGTTAACTTTATTGAAAACTGCGATAAAGATGAGAAGATTAGAAATCAAATGAAGAAAATAGAGTTTCTTGGCAAAACGCTTTGGATTTATGAAGATGAGAATTTCAGAATTACGATGATCAGTCAAGCAGACCTTTGGGCTGAAGGATGGAATGATGAAGAAAATAAATATGAAGGGTCAAAGTGGGGCAAATACATTAGAGCACCTGAAATTTTCTTTAAGATTTTAGAGAAAGGTAAGGAACTATTGGTTCCCCTAAAGAAAGTAGCTAAAGTAAACCCAGGAATTAAATCTGGGGCGGACAAATTTTTCTATTTGAAAGATGATGAGATTACAAGGTTTGGAATTGAGCGATCTTATATTAATACACCAATTATTAAATCTATCAGAGAATGTAAAAGGATAAGTGTTAAAAAGTCAGATTTAAGATATAAAGTACTGCTTGTTCATGAAGATAAACATAAGCTCGTAGGTACAAATGTGTTAAAGTATATAGAATTAGGTGAGGAATGGGGATTATCAAATCCAGAAACTCACCCTACTTGTGGCAAACGAGAAAGATGGTATGATTTAGGAAAAAGAGATCCACCACCTATATTATGGCCTGACGTTATATTCACAAGATTCTTAGCACCCTTAAATGAAGCTGATGCACTTGCTGATTATGATCTTCATGAAATTAGACCTCATGTTGAAAACCCTAAATTAATTTGTGCAATATTAAATTCGACCTTAACCTTCCTTATGTCTGAATTAAATGGAAGAGTGAATCTAGGTCAAGGAAGTTTAAAAATGCAAAGTCATGAAATAGCTACTATTCCCATAATTGATCCTGAGAAATTATCGCAGGAAGTAAGAGCTCAGTTAGTAAGCATTATTGATGAAATGAAGGAAAGAGAAATTGAAGATGTCTTCAAAGAAATTGGTGCAACTAACGTGTGTGAAGTCTCATTAAATAAAATTAAACCTGATAGGCTAAAGTTAGATAGAATACTCTTATGTGATCTTTTAAGGTTATCCCAAAATGAGCTAATAGAAATGTATAGAGCTATTATTGATTTAGTAAAAACTAGAATTGAAAAAGCTAAAACTGTTACTAAAAGAAAAAAGAAGAAAGGTGTTGACGTAGAAGCTTTAGCAAATAGGATTGTAAGCAGGCTAACTACGAAGATTGAGAAATTTCCCGATGCTTACCTAACCGGTTATAAAGGTTTGTGGTCAAAGGAAATAAAAATTCCTAAGGGACAACCTACATTTGGAAGCGATATTAACGGATTTTATGTTCAAATAGAAGGAAAGGAAGTTTATAGAGGATGGGATCATGATGAAGCTAAGTTTATATATTTTGCCGCACTAACAGGAGCTTCAAGCGTAAAGTTACCTCTTGATAAAAATGCACTCATAGCAGCATTAGAAGCTTTTGAGAAAGATTATAGAAAGTTAAAGGAAGAAGTAGACACCCTTTTATCTACTATGATATCTGACGTGAAAGTTAGAAAGGAAGTTGAAGATAAAGTTTGGAGTTTACTCTTTTCTAGATAAGCTGTATAAAATGAAAAGAAATGAGATAATTAAATACATTGACGACATAAAGGATCCTAAAAAATTTCTTGAATATTGTAAAAAATATCATGAAGAAGAGGACGTAGATATAGCCTACTTAGTTTCAAGAAATGTTATTTCTAAAAATCCAGATAATATCAGTTTTATATTAGCGGGTGCTAAGCTCATTATTATAACTTGGAATGCGCTGAGATTTCAAAGATTACCAAAAGGAGTTAGAGAAAGTTTGGAAAATGATATACGTGAAGCTTATACGGAATCTAAATTGGATTTGAAAAAGATAAAAGGAGAAAGATTAGAGAACTTAAGCTTAAGCGATGACGATTTGAAGAAAACTATTAAGAAAATATTTCAAGAATTTTCATCCAAGAAATCTATAGGGTTTACTGGTGCATCCAAAATTTTACACCTACTAAATCCTTACTTGTTTATGATGTGGGATTATAACATTAGAGAGGCATATCACAAGTTGCATACTAAGAATCATGAATTAGGCGATCCTGATTGTTACCTTGAATTTCTTAAACAATCTCAAGAAATAATTAAGAACAATTTTAAGTAAAAGAAGTGAGAATGATATATGGAATGACCATTTGACTTTTGTAGATAAAGATTTCATGGCTGCTTTTTCATTTAAGGAAAGTATACTAAAGATGTTAGACGAATGTAACTACATTAGATTTACGTTAAACATAAATCTTTAGGGAAATTCGAAAAAATACTGGCTTCTTCCACCAACTATACCTTTCTCTATAAGGGCATTGCTCGTTGCGATGTCCTTTAAAATGAGATATCTTAGCAAAGCTACAGGGACTCCATAATGTATCATAGTAACTCTCGTTCCCTTGATATGAACCTTAAGGTCTACTTTATCATACTTCTTCTCTACCTTAAATTTGATTAACGTGCCAAGCACTATTTCAAATACATTTGTTATTTTTAAGCTATAAGGTTCATCTATACTGCTATCCACTCCAGTGAAAGTAATTTCTACCTCTAAATTTAGCAGCTTTGTTAAAGGAAACTTTTCTTTGCTTAACTCCTCTCGTATCTTTTTGATATCTTCTTCATTTCTTATTACGAAAAACTTAGTAGCCACAGGTATTTTAATAGTTATCCATTCTTTTTCTGATAAAGGTATTTTAACTATGCTCCAGCCTTTTTCATCCAAATCAAGAAAAGCTATAATGTTAATCTCTCTTGATAACTCCTTTAATTCTTTTTTAGCTTCTTCGGGATTACTCCAAGTATATTCAAAAATGCTATCTAAAGTTCCAGACTGAAATTTCTGTAACGTTTCCTTTATGACGGATTTTAAACTAACATTCCAAGGTCTTTCAAATGGATATCTTATTATGCTTTCACCTAATTGAGAAATCTTTTCCCTAGAAACTTCAATTAAATAACCGCTCTTAATTTTCTTAAAGGTTTCTATTCCACCCTTTATATCATAGTAAATTTTCATTGCTTGATTACCTGCTTCTTTTTCTATTATGACTTCATTTTGTGGAAAACCAAAATGTTCCTTTATCTGATCCTTAATCAATCTTGTGAAGGGCGACTTTTCGATTATATGTTTCTTTACAAGTCCTTCAAATTCTTCAAGACTTATTTTTTCTAAAGCATGAAGAGGATTAATTATTTCCGATCTAACAGCAAAGCCTATAGGAGAAATAACGTATTTGATAAGCAAGCTTACTTCACTGATTTTCTCGTAAATAGCTGCGGCTAATGTACGATTAATATTTTCTCCTAAAAATGTTATGAAAATCCAAGTTTTTAGAGAAGGAATGTGTTCGACTATAATTTTACCACCAGCAATAGCATTTACATAGGAATTTTCTATATTTTTAATGTAATCTAAGATTGTTTCTGCAACTTTTTCGTCTTTAATTAACTCAGAAGCTGTTTGTGGATTATTGATTATAGAACATAGAATTGTTAACATTTCTTTAGCAACCATTTCGTTTTTTTGAGGGCCTTCTCCTCTCCATGAAGGAACTTCTCCACCTTCTTTTGCTTCAACTGCAAACACTTTATGTTCTTTCTCATCTATTTCACTAACCTTCCAATTAGAACCTGCAAACCTTATCACCATGCCTGTTGCTAAAGACCTATAAACAAAAGATGCATCAATCTCACCTAACTTTTTCTTTTTACCAAATCCCTGTTCAGCCCAAAGAGAGAAGGTTTCTCGTTTAGGAATCATACTAAAGAATTCTCTAAAATTAAACGAAGGCCACTCTATAGTTTCTAATTCCTCAAACCTCCATATTTTCCAAAATCTATCTTTGGGAAACGGTGCTTCATTATTTAAGCTCAATAATCCACTTTTATCCAAATTGTGAATAACTTCGTTAAATTCCTCTTCAGAAAGCGTTTTAAACAAGAAACATTTCTTAATTGTTTCATAAATAGACTTTAAGTTGATTGGCGTGAACTGATTTTTATAGCTTTTTATACCTTTATAATTGTGTAAAGCATATCCTAAGATTTCTTTAGCTAGAACATCAAGAGGATTTTCTAAAATAATCGGTTCCTCAAGGAAATCTTTATTAAATAAACTTACTAACGCTAAACATTCTAAGAAGTCTTCAGGATCTGTAGAAATTATTTTGCAAACAGACTTTTCTCCCGGTTTATGAAAGCTTCTACCAGCTCTTTGAATTAAAGCGTTAACTTGACCAGGAGATCTAAATTGGATAACCTGTTCTACATCACCAATATCTATACCTAGTTCTAGCGTTTTTGTAGCAATAACAGCTTTTAACAATCCTTCTTTAAACTCCTTTTCAACAAACTCTTTTTCCTCAAATCCAATAGAACCATGATGTACTCCAACTTTTATGCCTTTCTTTTCGATTTCAGCTTTTAGTCTTTCCGCAGAATATCTTGAGTTTACGAATATCAAAGACTTTGTGCCACTGATATGCTCAGCAATCAATCTCGCACCCGCAATAAAAGGATCTTCATTTTCTTCAGGAGTTAAAGGTATAGCTAGTTTTATTTCAAACTCATGTACTCTTTTCTCAGGAGCACGTATAATCTTCAGTTTTCCATCTGAACCACCAAATACTTCTGAAACTAATTCTGCGTTAGAAATCGTAGCTGATAAACAGATTCTTTGGAAGTTTCTTCCTGTAAGTTGTTTTAACCTTTCTAATAAAACCAATAATTGGTAACCTCTCTTAGAAGAAATAAGTTCATGAACTTCATCAATTACAACACATTTTATAGTTTTTAGATATGGCCACCAACGAGGAGACCAGTCAAGTAATATTTCCAAACTTTCTGGAGTTGTTATAACAATTTCAGGAACAGGCTTCTTAAATCCCTTATCTACATCACCGTAAAGAGGTCTGACCTTCAAGTTAAGCAAATAAGCATAATTTTGTAATCTTTCAGTAAGGTCCTTTGTAAGAGCCTTAAGCGGATTAATATAAAGAATTTTAATGCCGATGTCTTCTTTTTCATTTAAAATTTTATGTAAGAGCGGAAAAATAGCTGCTTCAGTTTTTCCAGAACCTGTAGGGCTTATTAAGAGAACGTGCTCGCCTTTAAGTATGGATTCAACACTAAGCTTTTGAATTTCGGTAGGTTCTGAGAAGCCAAATTTAAAAATTAAGTTTTGAAGCCTCTCATCTAGTAAGTTAAAAGGATAAATTATAGCCGTTTTATTCATCATTATTATTTACATAAACAGCTTAATTATTAGAAAATAATATGTATTTAACTTTCTTTAATATAACAGAGGTTGCTCTTAAATGAGTGATTTAAAAGACATAACTTTGGCTTATCATTCTTTGATCGATCGTGAGTATAAAAAACATGAAGAAAAAGAAGGAAGAATAGAGGAAGCATATCTAACTTTGTCTGAAGCTATCAATACTATAGCCTCAGCTTTGAAATGCGATGTGGATGTGGCGAAAACTCTTTTAGAGAATCTAATTAAAAGAGGTTTTATCGTTTACAATGGAGAAGATAAGATAAGAACTTTACATTTTGACGTGGCATATAGAGCATCAAACATTACAATCAAGTATGGAAGCCTACGTTATCCGTTAGAAACTAAAATTATTGTCAGAGACGAAAAAATACCTAGTTTTGCTGACCATTCATTTAATGAGATATCAAGTTTTGTTCCTAAAGATATATACCATATCGTCAAGTATGCTTTATATAAAGATCCCAAGGGAATTGAGGGTATTGGTGAAATAGAGGGTTTTTCGGATTTTCAATTCAACGCTATAAAGGCTATCCTAAAAGGTGAAAGAAGGGCATACGTTCTTATAGCGCCTACCTCAGGCGGCAAAACTTATGCATTTCTAATACCTTCATTAATTATAATTTTACAGGATAAACTTAAGGAAAGAAACAAAAATAATATTAGAATTTTACTCGCTTATCCAAGAAAGTCTCTGGAAAGAGATCAATTTAATAAGATACTCACGATCCTATATAGAGTCAATCAATACTTTAAAAACTTTGGCCCAAAAGATATGAGAATAACTATTGGTATAGATGATGGAGAAACCCCTTATAAGAAAGATGTTGAATCTGGCTCATCCTTTAGAGGAACTATTTGTCCTGCTTGTGGGATAGGAGGAAAAGAAGGAGGCGAATTACAATATGCAAAAACTATCGATAAAATATGGATTCGGTGCTCAAATTGCGGAGCTTCATTTGACTGGATTTACGGATATAGAGAAGAGATTTGGGAGAGGAAACCTGATATTTTATTAACTAATGTCTGGACTCTTGATTGGCGACTCCCTAGTAAAACTATTCAGCATGATTATGAAGTTTTTAAAGATCTCAAGATAATTGTATTAGATGAAGCTCACGTCTATCAATCCTTGCTGGGAGGAAATGTTAGATACATATTAAAAAGATTGGAAATAAGTTCAAAAAATGAACCATTAATTATATTATCCTCCGCAACAATCTCTAAGCCTAAAGAGTTTGCAAGGGACTTGCTTGATTTAGAACCCGATAAAGATTTTATTGTTATCGAATCTCTAGAAAAAGGAGAAAATAAAAAAGTTATTTACCTAGTCTTGGCAGTAAATCCATTAAGATCCTGGGAAACAGTTGTTTATGAACTTACTCTGCTTCTCAGCACAGTCTTTTATTATCGAAAAGCTCAAAGTGTTATATTTATTGATAGCATAAGAGAACTATATAGGATATTCCATCAAGCTAAAGTAGCAGCCGTTTATTATTATGAACCCAAAGATCATTTTAATCAAAAATTAGTTCCTGATCCTTTAGATCCTTATGCGTATTGGCCCTATATGCTTGAGTCTAATTTTGATCCTAAAAAGACCCCTCTTGAAATGTTTCAAAAAGTAAGGCTTCATCACGCCGGTGTGAAGGATAGAGAGAAAATAGAAAAGGAATTCGTAGATGGTAAACTTGGAGTGTTAATTTCGACCTCAACTTTAGAACTCGGAGTTGACTATCCCAATGTAACTTTTATAGGGATTGTAGGGGTGCCTTTTATGTTAGAAAGCATACCTCAAAGGATAGGACGTGCTGGAAGGAATATTGAGAAGACCCTCTATACAACTCTAGCTATAATAATACTCAAAAATACACCTATGGAGCTTTATTATCTATATAACCACGAAGATCTCATAGAAGGATATAGGAATAAAGAAATTCCGGTTGCATGGAAAAATACAGCCGTAAAAAGGTACCACGTTCTTTCATTGCTTATGGATGAAATGGGTAGGGAAGGAAAAAATACCTATATTCTGGGTCCGGATGGAAAGTTTACAAACTTAGATGAATTCGTTGATGAAATAATAAAAATAGCAACAAAAGCGAAAGCTTTATTAAGAAAACTTAATGCGAAAGTCAGAAAAGATGAAGATGTCGATAGTGAGCTTTTATTTGATGAATTGAATAAAGAGTTTAAAAAGTTACCTATGAAGATAGATGAATGGAAGAAACTGAACGATTATGCTCTTGTTGCAAACGAAGCACTAAGCACTATTATGAAAGTTGCTAGAAGGGTGTTGGTATTTGGAAAAAAAGTGGGCGATAAAGAATTGGTAAATCACACTATTGAGCTGTTCAAATTAATAAGGAAAATTTATCCATGGGCAATATAGATACGTATATAGAGCAAATAAAAAAGAAACTAGATGAAATTCGTAAGCTGATACGCTCTAAAGAAGATGAGCTTTATGAAAAAGGATTGTTTAAAGGTTCCAAGGTCGCTAGTTCAATATTAGAAGATATTGCAGATGGAAGAAATAAAATTGAAACTAACAAGATCCAGTTGCTCAAGTTTATGGAATTATCTAAGAAGTTTAAAGATTCTCCTGAAGAACTCATCTATCTTTTATCATTGCCCGATGTACCAGCTTCGGTAGGATCAGGGAAACAGATAACAGAGGCTATAGCAGGTTTTAGGGGTCTTGGGATAGAGACTATAGATCACAAAATCGATGAAATAACATATGAAAAAGTTCCATTAAAAGCAGGTGAACAACCATTATCAGAGGTATCCGTAACGAGCTTTATATACAGAGTCCCACCTTTTGAATTAACTAAATGCGTATATGAAACAGGAAATGATAAAGAAATAACAGATATTTTAGGCTCTAGATTTGTCTGGCTTATAAAGCCTAAAGAGGTATCTTGGGATTCGTGGAATGAAATTCTAAATAAAACAACAGATGGCAGACCTACTTCATTAATCAGGGGTAAATACACTTATGAAGTAGCATTAATTATACCTAAAACTATAGAATTGATCGATCTATCAACAAAAAGTTTAACCGTGGAGGTTGGAGGGAAATATCAGTTTTTCTTAAAGTTGGGAAGTTCCATGATAGAGAAAGAAACAAATTTAATAAGAACTAAACAAAATTTGCTTCAATATTTAAGAGAAAAAGAAAAGAATTTAGAAAGAAGCATAGGGAAAACACTGGCGTCTTGGGGATTAAGGCTAGATTATCCTTACTTTTGTTATAAGGGTTTAGGATTATCGACTGATCCATTTGATAATAGTTGTCCATTTAGAGAAAGATGCCGGCTTGGTAAAGAAAATGGCGGCCCTTGCGACGGAAAAATATTTTGGAGCGGAAAATATTATAGAAGAAAATTTTATCCAAAATCTTATCCTTTAAGGAGATTACGTATTGGTAGCGGAGGTTTAAATATATATTATGACAAATTCCCACTTTCCCTTATTGATTTTGCAGCATATGAAAAGAAAAGAGTTGAAGCCAGGTGGTATGCAGTTGAGATTGGTACATGGTTTATTAATGCCAGACCTGCAGTAAGGATATTTTTCGACACTGAGATTGGCTATGCAATACCAACATCTGTCATGGAAATCTCTTTTGAGAGAGAATGGCTTATCAATAAAGTAAAAGAAATCTTAGATAAAGAAAAAGAAATAAGAAAAAATTTAGCTCTTAAATTTATCCTTTATAAAGCACTAGGTAAAACTCTTGACTACAATCAGTTAAGCAAGACCGTTCAAAATTTAATGAATAAAGAAAACGAATTGTCAAAGAAATATATCAAATATGTTGAAGGGTCTGATATTGATGACGAATTTGTAAATTTTGTTAAAAGAATTCTTTTACATTCAATAAAGCATAATTTAACTCAATATATTTTAGAAAAGTTTGCCGGTGTTGACATGAGTTTTATACTTGCAAAATATTATCACAGATATAGCGATAAAATAATCTTAGCAGAAAATGCAAAAAATGGGAGGATAGGTATAGTAGATACTGTTATTAGAGAAATTAAAGAAAAAGGATTACATACCTTCATCTATAAGTTCGCAGATTGGGTATCTAGCTATCTTACAGCTCATTCCGATAACTTTGAAAGAGTAACCTTGTTAAGAAAGAAGGAGGCTGAAAAAACATTAAATCAAGTAATTGATAAATTACAAAAAGGAGATTCGAAAGAACAAAAAATTGCCAAAAAGATTGAGAAAGTATGTAAAAAAGTTGAGGAATTTAAAAAGAAATTAGATGACTCAAATATAGAGCTTGACATAACACTTGCTAGAACTGTACTTTTAGCTGGTGGAATTATAAGTGAAAGTGACGTAGAAGAAATAGGTGATTATTTTGATGATATACTTGAAAGATTCGGTTTTAAGCCCTGTTTAGATGGATGTAACGGATGTGTTAGGTTAGAGAGATATTGTGGGGAAGGAATTCAGCAAATATTAACAACCAGTAGAATGCTACTTCATAAATTTATAGAAGATATAAAAGATACTATAGTGCGTGGATTAACTAAAAGATCTAATGAATTAGGAAAATACATAGAACCCATATTGTTTAATGCGAAAAAAAGTTTGGATGTTATTTGCCCATACATTTCTCCGACTTATGCAAAAAAATTAGTTGAATTAGCTAGTAGAGGAGTAAAAGTAAGGATAATAACTTGGATGCCTAAAAAAGAAGATAAAGAATATAGCTTCCAAAGAGAATCTCTTAGAATTTTGAGAGAAAACCTTGGACAGGAGAATTTATTAGTAAAAGTGGAAGACAAACCAGAAATTAAGTTGATTCATGATAAAACCTATATCGTAGATAATATTGTTCTTACAGGATCATTCAATTTGACCGAGAGCGCATTTCACGGAAACTTTGAAAGAGCTGAGATAAAACTTCATCCACAAACGCTTATAAATGAAAAGAATCAGTTCGAGGAATTATGGATGAGAGCTACAGATCTCTTAAAATATGAAATTAACTAGTTGGAGTTATCTTTAAGATACATAAATATTTTTTACGTTTATGTAATCCTTGAGTAGAGGAGGGAATCTTAGGAAAGTCATAACTTGAATGAAGCATAAAGCCATCACCGATACCTTCTTTTATCTTTCTGATAGTTTTTTTTAATAAATGCTTATCTTTGTTATGCAGAATCAAAATAATCTTACCATCTTTACGTAAGTGATTAATGTAATTAGTAACAATCTCACAAAGCTTAGCGTTATACCATTCTAAATTTTTACCTACTTTCCTATTAACGCATATTTCCTTTTTCCAGTAATCATAAGTTGAAAATCGCGTATCATTACAACTACCTTCTAACCATTTTTGCCAAAGATAAGTTAATTCAAAGTAATTTATTTCGTCATAGTGCGGGGGATCCAAAACTATAAGATCCACTTTAGGCAATTCATAACAAGCATCGACTGCGTCAGCGCAACGTATATAGATGAACTTTTTTTTAGGTGTAATTATTCTTCCATCAAAAGACACTTCGACATGGTAGGGTGAAACTATTCTCAACCATTTTTTCTTAAAAGAGTAAAGGAGAGATAATCTTCTCAAGAAAGTTCTACAAAAATTACGTTCCTCTCTTAATGGTGGAACCCAGTATCTGGGTAATTTCCACGAAGGGCCCCCATTAGTCGGATGCGGAATCATTTTTGTTGCATTAACCAAGGAAGCGATAAAGACAAGTTTTAAAAGATCTCCTTGAGATTTGTCTTTTCTCCAGATTTTCTCAATATAGGAGTAAAGTTTAGATACAGCATACAAGTTTCGTCTAGTAAATAATTCTTTAATCTCAATTTGTCTATGCGGGCCGTCTTTGAAATCTATATTAGTTCCAGGATATACAAATTTCCCTTCTGGATACCAAAATTTCGTTTTAAGATTCTCTTCTACGTACATATACTCTTTAATTATTTCTCTCTCTTTTGTTTCTCTACCAGAAATGGATTTGAGTAGAATAACTTCATCATTATTCCAAACAGCAAAGTTTACTTTTTCAAAGTTATTAATCGTGTAAACTTCCTCCTCAATTTCGGAACAAATTTCTCTCATATCTTCAATAGTTTCTCTCTTTAAAGTTTCACCATTTAATACATTATAAGTTATAAATATGGAGACGGGATTTATATCAGAAAGGAATCCTGAAACACCAGCAAGAATAGCACAAAAACCTGAAGACCCAGAACCGCAGAACGGATCAACCAATAATTTAGAATTTTTGATCTCATAAAACAAAAGTTCAGGATCCTTTCTTGCCCAAAATTTTATTAGAGTATGGATATTAAGTGTGACATTCATCCTCATTTCTAAATTTTTACTTCATCTTTAATTTTAAGAGCGTTAAGCCGTCTAAAAGTTGCTGATACTACCCGAATTTGTTTTACAGCCTCGCTAATTAAGAAAGTAGGCAAAGCCTTCTTGATCAATTCTGAAGATTTTTGTCGTTGTTTATACATCACAATTTTTATTTGTATTTAGTATATATATATTCACACCATCCGCTTAATATAAGATAATTATATCAAAGAGTGTATATCAAACTGACTACGGATAAAAATTTAAATGATTCAACAATTATTCATACTTTTACAAACGCAGAAACCTTATTTTATCAACTTTAAATTATTTTAAAATATATCCACTAAAAATTAAATTTTCGCCAACTATGCCTTCACAAACCCTTTACCTTTTTCAAATTTCAAGGTAAAGCTGTGCTTTCCATTTCTATAATATTCCCTAAATTGTGTGTTACATTTCGGACAAACATAAGCATTTACTGTAAATTGACCATACTTCCAGCTTTTACTTTGCTTAGTTACGTTAGTTTTACAGTTTGGGCAGACAGCCATCTACATATTATTTGCTTAAAAGAATATAAGGCTTAAAAATAAAAAAGAAGAATAAAATGCATAAGATCATAGATTGTAATAAAATCAAAATGAAGACAAAGAAACTTTGGAAATGAAAATTCTTCTTTGCAAAATAGGTAAAAAGCTTGGATTCGAAGTCATATAGAAGAAGTTCAAGAAACAGAATTAAGTAAGCTTGTAATAAGGCATGATGTCTTGTGGTATGCAAGCAACTGGATTGGATTACTAAATTGTTCAATATAATAATTTCAAAAAATGACTTGAATCTTGAGTATAGGAAACTTATAGAAAGAAAAGCAAAAATGACAAGGCTGCTTTATGCAGCTTTCGAGATCGTTGGCTCAGATGAAACAACAAAAGCTATGAAAGGCACAATTTCAAATCTTTCTAAACTTCCGTATGGAGTAATTGTTGTTAAAAGAGGAAGAAAAGAGACTTTGAAGGAAGGATTGGAGCCGATTCGCAATCGATATGAAAAAGCGCTTATAGAATTTAGAGCCTTGCATGGACCGAATAATTTATAGTTGCTTCTTTCGACGACATAAAGAAGCTTACAGAAGAATTGGAATGAAATGAAATTTATTATATAAAACAGAAAATCATCGCTGAATCTATAAGCTCTATAAAATTAAAGTTAAAGAGAAAAAACTTTGATAGGAATCTTTAAAACTTTACTTTAAATGAGAAAAGTCTGTTAACAAACACAAAAGAATACTAAAATGCAAGGATGATAAGTCAAAAAATTTAAATATCTACCATTAGCAGTAGCAATTATATGACTAAGCTTCATAGAAAAGAAGGAACCTGTAAAATAGAATTCAAAGAATATGGCTTGGAAATTACTGGACCTTGTGCGCAAGGACTTTTAAGTTCATTCGAAAAAATATTTGAAGAAAGTAAAAAGATTGGAAAAGAAATTAGTGCTTATGCATGTGTTAGTCCAAAAACAGGAGCCGTAGAAAAAATAATGATAGGTAAAAATCGGTACACCAAAATCCACTTCTCTTCCCTACAAAAGAGTTTGTTCAAGTAATCACAGACAAGTTTCGATACATACACACCCAATATCTGGCGAATCTAAATTCTCCAAAGCCGACGCTATTACCATAACATCGAGAATGAATAAAGGTATTGATGATGGAAGTTGTGTCATAGGCGAAGATGCAACACAGTGTTTTATAAGGGTATTGGTTCCAAAAAGAAAAGGTTAGTCTTCAATCGAAACGTTTAATATAATACTTCTTTAATCCAAATATAAGGCGAATAATAGATCCGATTTTAGATTGGTTAGATTAACAATCTATTTCTTGGTTTAAGTATGTGATATTATAATATAAAATTACTTGATGCAATTGCATCTAAAGTTGCCAGCGAGCATCTACATGGAGCGATTTTAGAATTATTAGAATATCTAACCGAATTTAGAGATAAAAATGTGAGGTACTTTTTTCATGTTTCACAGCGAAGGAGATAGCTCTGCAACTTAGGAATATTTTGAAAAGTTAGAACTAAAATTCACTACATAAATATAAATTACTTTTTTATCATAACACTACTTTATAATAACTCTTGATAACATCTTTTGCTTTATCCCAGAACTAAATAAATTATAATCATATTTTTACAAATGTTTCTTATAAAAAATTTATAATTAATTTAAATAAAAATATGTAGAGGTAAGATAATTAATATGGCATCAACTGATGAATCAAACAAAGAAAAATTGAAGAATTGGCTAATTGAATTAGTATCGTTCTTCAGAGAAGAATTTGAGAAGTTATCTCCCAAAGAACGAGAAGTTGCATTTGGTAGTCTTTCAAATTTATCTGAACCTTGTCAATTTTTAGTCATTTGGGCTAAAGATCCAGAATTTCAAATAGTTTTTATTGTTCGATCAAATAACTTAGAAGATAAATTAATTGAAATTTACGGTCCGATTGAAAATTATAAACTTATTGAGTTTATTGAAAATGAAGTTTTAAAATCTCGTATAGTTGAAATCATAGGAAAAGAAAAAGTTGAAGCTTCATTAGTAACCGCATTAAGAAATATTCGAAGTCTCTTTGACCCTTTAATGGGTACTCCAAAATCTCTTTTTGGAAGTAGATGGAGAATATCTACTAATACTCCCTTTGATACTCCTTATAGCGTCTGTTGGATAGTTAAAGGTAATCTTCAAGATTTTAATATTAAAGAATTAGTAGCCCATTTCATTGAAGAAATCAAATTTGCCGCAAAACCATCGCCACCACCTTCACCTCCAAGTCCTCCTATAGCAGAAAAAATAATTCTTAAAGGATTTGGAACTTATGTGTATCCTCCAATATGGATCGGTAAGAATCTACAATCAATATCCTTTAAAGAAAAAGTAATGGGTGGATCATTTTTGGCTAATCTTGAGAAGGATAGAATAATCGAAACATATAAAAATAGACCCCTTGTTATAAGAAAAGATGGATATATAGCTATTGGAGAAACGAATAAAGGGAGGCTCAGGAGCTTCTTAACGAGATAATGAGTGTTCTATTAATTCGTGGCGTACCAACTAATGTTATTAGGGAGGGTGATTTAGGTGAAGCTACAATTACGGAAACCGGCGGAAGTTATAGCTGGAATCCTTTGAGTTCTAGAGTTTTGCTTTACGAACAACAATACATTTATGATTATAATTTCTATTTACTAGGAAGAACTCTTATCGACGAGAAAGACATGAGAAAGGCCATAAAGTTAGCCGAACTTCTCACATCTGATGATAGAATAAAAACCTTGTTATTATTATTCCTTGAAGCATACACATACTTCCAAAGTACTGAATATAAACAAAGTTTAATAATAGCATGGGTAATTCTTGAAGAATTTTATATAGAAGATTTATGGTTACAACACATATCAAAAATAACATCTGATAAAAGAAGACTAGACAAACTTAAAAATTGGACGGTTGATCAACGTTTAGAAGCCCTTCATATTTCTCATGTGCTTACTGATGAGGAATATTCATTGCTCATGAAGATAAAAGAAGCTCGTAATGAAGTTGTTCATGAAGGGAAAATGCCTCAAAAGGATATTGTCGAGAAATGTTTAAATCTTGTGTTTAGAGTTGTTCAGAGGCATATTGGAAATTATGTTGGAACGAAAATTCATGAACTATAGCAATTATATCGATGGTTAGATAGCGAATATGCTCACAAAGCTATATATAATTAAATTGTTATGAAGAAATCACACGAAATTTTAAAACTTTCACTCTACAGATATTTAAAAAGAAATGGTTATAAAGTCCATTTTGATATTTCATTGAATGGAACAAATATCGACATAGTTGCTGTAAAAGACAACGTTTTCGGATTTGAAGTTGAGGACGATTTCAATAGATTCAGTAGCGGACATGCTTGGCAACAACTAAAAAATGCAAAAGAAAGTAAAATGCTGGATTATTTCAGCTTTGTGGTTCCTCACGAGATCTCTGATCATGTGCTTAGCTCCTATGGGCACGTTCTTGACGAAAATGGAGTTGGTTTATTATGCTTAAATGAAGAATTTTATAGCTTAAAAGAACCTAAAAAATGGGAAAGGATCTTTACTCCTTCATTTTCTCTTACCGAAACAGACCTATCCATAAGGCTTATAGAATTTTTCGAATCTAAAGGATTTGAACTAGTTGATAAAGAATGCACATTACCGCAACCTTTAAGAGAGATCAAAACGAAAGGACAGCCTCAAATTCAAAAAATAGATTTATGCTTTTTGCCAAAAGGAAAAACAATTCATGATGCAGTAGATAGCAAAGAAGTTGAGCATATTGGCGTTGAAATTAAAATAAAAGAACAAAATTGGGAAGAAATTGAAGAGCAATTAATTAGATATCGATGCAGCGGATGTTTAAGTAGACTTTACCTAGCGCTTCCTCAGGATCTTTATATAAAGTTTAAGGAAAAGATCATGAATTCAATTGCTGAATTTGGGATAATAGTTTGTAAAGAAGAAGAAATTAGAATCAAAAAAGAATCTCCGAAATTTACTGTTAAATTCGACTCTATTGGATGTTATAATAAGATAAGCCAAAAAGATTATCATCGTTATTTTCATCCCTCCTCTATTTGGATTGTAGGACATTCCGAGAGACTTAAACAAGTAGGAGAATATGTATTTAAAAGAATGCTCCTATTACCTTTGGGAAAATCTAGTTATAGAGGAGCAGAAAATGTTATAGTTAAAGTTTCTCCTGGTCCTGTATATGAATGGGATGCTCATCTAAAAGAGTGCTTGCTACAGGAAATATGTAAAGAAGAAATTGAACAATATGAAAAATTTCTGAATATAAAGAAAAGTAAAAAGAGCAAATCAAAAGGAAAAAAGTATAACCTTACAGAAGAACAGAGAAAGATATTAAAGAAAAAAGATTTCAAATATTTTATATTCGATTGTTATTTTGTACCTTTGCTTAAAAAGAATAAGATTTTGCCATATAGTCTCTCATATGATAAAATAGATGAAATGATAGATCGTGCAAGCATGGGTTCTCCTTTAACTAAAAAAGAAAAAGAAAAAATTGAGATATTTCTTGAAGGTTATGAATTACTGTCTTCATCAGAAAATTGGAATGAATTTTGGAATAAATTATTAACATATGTTGAAAAGAAAAAGAAGAGTTAATTATTTTATTATGAATAAATAAAGATAAATATTTTTTAATATTATTAATTTATGAATTTAAATAACTTCATAATGAACTACGTTCGATGGGATTTTCTGAGAAAGTAAAGTAAAATTACGAAAAACTTAGCAAACTTGTATATAGTATACCGCAACCATATGTATTTGCGAGGGTAAAAATTTTTCTAAAATTATGTGTTACATTCAGAATAACTTGATTGCATCTCCTACCTTAAATTTATTTCGTTACATTTATCTAGTTTTCTGATATAAATAGCGTTTAGTCTCTTTTCTAAATTGCTCTGTTGTTAAGATCTTAATATGGGCCTGTGAGGACCAAAAGAAATTAAAGGTTCCTGTTCTGAAGGATAAATGTTATATTCTTCCCTAAGTTGTTTCCGTACCTGTTCAAGAAAAGAGATTAGTTCGTTTAGCAGGTGTTTTCCCTCTTCTACCAATTTCTTTATATCTTCAAGAATAGATTTATTATAAGATATTGCTTGCTCGAATATTTTTTCATCAACGAAAGACCATGTACCGCTTAATGCGTTACCAATTAATCTATTTTTATACTGTTGATAAAACTCGTCCACCAAATTTTTCTTAAAGGCATCAATAGTGATGTAAATATCTTTTGCTTTGGTTTTCTCATAAGTTCTTTCCACATCTTGATTTTTCTCTACAAATTTTCTTATCCCTTGTTTTAGTTCATCATTTATTTTCTCATATAAATTACGTGCTAGCTTATTATAACACTGAATTTTTTTATCCCATATCCCCTTAAGATTCGATTTTTCAAGTAGAGAAGCAAATTCCATATAAAGTAGTTCTAGACTTGGCGGTTGAAGAGTTTTTATATATGCAAATTTTACGCTATCCAATTTTGCTATATCGAACTCTTCAAATTCATCTATACTCATTTGATAAGAAAACCACTCTTTTAGTGGTACTATAAAAAATCGGATTAACTCAACAATTGCAGGACGTTCCCTATCTTTTTTATATAATTGCAATGCCTGAAGGTTATAGTGATGCAACTTACGATTATACCAAAATGTAATTATAAGCGAAACTATTCCTGTAACACTGCTAATAATCTGGATGTATAGAATAATTATGTTAATTATTTCATTTACTATTAACCCAACCATTATTCTATATTACTAAAATCCTCAATATAAACACTATTACTATGTCATATATGTATATAAAAAGAAATTTTCTTTTAAAGAAAAATTTATTAAATTTTTTATAGATGGTTAGATATGGCAATAAACAGTAATCCGATAGTTAGATGGCTTCAAACCACAACTTTCTTATTCGATCTGAATTCTGTTAGAAAAGCTTATGAGGAAAGTTATAGACTTCTTCCCAAAGATGTTCAAAATAAAATTGAGGAAGAATATCTTCATGACATATATCATTCGCTGGATTTA